>Ga0114977_10000016_pt1 | contig 135936 bp, 125 predicted proteins | sample S_130805_MF_Meta_FD_87026 | JGI IMG/M metagenome (GOLD analysis project Ga0114977, IMG submission 87026) | Freshwater microbial communities from Lake Simoncouche, Canada to study carbon cycling - S_130805_MF_MetaG | ecosystem: Environmental > Aquatic > Freshwater > Lake | place: Lake...
AAATGCAAAAATTGCGTCCCAAATTTGAAGAAATTTGCTATAACAAAGAAGTTGCTCCTGAGTCCTTGATTCAAAGAATTTTTGAACCATTTCTAAAGAGTAAGAAAAAGAAAGTCCTAATGAATTTACTCCAGCATCTAGTTTGAAGCAGCTACTAAAAGGAGCTAAAATGTATGTTATGTATAAGAAAAAAACTATAGTAAAACCTATAGCTAAATATAGCGTTCGATTTTTCTTGAAATATGTAATCATTTTTTTATTTTATTATATATTTTTTTGTAATTTATTTTCAAATACACCTGCTATACTAGCAACTACAATAGATAAAAAAGTAGTTAAAATACTAAGTGAAATAAAACCAGCAGGATCATCTTCTTTATTATGAAATAATATTATGAATATACCCGCAGATAATATAAAAATGCTGAATAAAATGGCAGAATACTTTATAATTTTTAATTCTCTAACAGCAACTAATGAAAATATTTTATTTTGTCTATAGTATCCTAGTATTTTGAAACCTTTATATAAAGCAACAAAGAAAGGGATAGAAGCTATATATCCAAATAATATAAATGGATCAGCATAAATATGGTAAAGGTCTAAATTAACTGCCCTTCCCTCAGTAAGTGGTACCCGAATTAAAAAACTGAGTATCACAATACCGAAAATGATGATAAGAGACTGAAGAAAGATTATAGTAGTCCTTTTCATTTTATTATTTAAGTGAAGTTATTGTATAGTGATGATTGGTTCATCATTACTAATGGCATCATTTGGGTTTATGGTGTATTCTGTTTCACCTGCAATTGTCGATTGCGGTAAAGATAAGATTATTCCTAAAAATGCAGATGGGCGTATTAATTAAATTCCCAACTTCCCTCTTCAATTTCCGCTTCCAATTCTCCAACGTCCCATCCGCAATAGCCAATAAAAAGTTGAATTTCTTGGGTATTGGCACCACTATTGTTTATGGCTTCAATCACCTGCTCCATATTGCCACCCAAATAAAGATCATTGGTTATTTGTTCGCCCCCATTAATAAGGTCGGGCCTGTTGTGGAGTACAAAGAGGTGTTCTCTATCGACAGGGCCGCCATCCAATAGTGGAAATGGTTTACTGTAATTGAACTCAATGAGTTCATGTAATGATTTATGTAAAGGTCTATGGGTTACAAACCCTATACTTCCCGCTGTATTGTGTTTAACGAGCAAGATGGTTGTATGCTCGAAGAAACTGCCATTTAGCGCGTCGGTGCTTTTTATAAAGATTCCGGCTTTTAAATCCTTCATAAGTATGTTATAGGGCTTGAATGTATGTTCTTCTTTCCGTTAACATTCAGTATAATTACTGATTTTTTTTTAAAGAAGAAGCTTTAATGTTGAGTCCAGATAATATAAAGCTTCATTGCATTTCAAAACCTCAGTTATGCAATCTAATCAACATGATTATTTAGTAATAGAGTATGGCATATCTGCCATTGTATAACCAATACTAATAACACATATTTGCAATATGAGTTTAGACAAGCAAACAGTTTGTAAAAAGGTCGGCACAAAAATTCGTGAGATCAGAACAAAAAAAGGTTTGTCTATTGAGAAATTAGCAAATGAAGCTGGTATCGATTATACACAGTTAAGCCGAATTGAATTAGGTAAAATTAACACTAGTGTATATCAAGTTTATGTTATCTCAAACTCACTGTCGGTAAGTGTTCCAGAAATATTTCAAAACCTAGATTAGTAATTATTTTATACTTTCAAAAACTTTCATATGTTCAGGAGACTTTTTCAGGGAGTCCAAAATGATCAGAATAGTTCCTATGAACTTGATTGTATTACAAATTTTGATGAGTATACTTTTTACGAATTGGCTGTTAAAATCTTGTACCTCAATAAAGGATTTAGCGTTCATCGGTTAAATCAAACCTCCGATTCATTTTCGGGTATTTTTGAATCAGAAAGAACAAAATTGGTTTTAAGTTATAATAGAGATGGAATATTTGTAGCTAAAATTTCAGAAATCTGGAAATAATACTAAGTGCCTACTATTTCGTATCCCATTTTTGTATAAAATTGCAAAGCTAATTGGGCTGTATCCATGGCCTTTAAAAAAATATATTTTTTTTGATAGGACATCGCAATATCTAAAACAAAATTCATTAAAAAAGTTCCTAGCCCCTTGTTCACAGCTTTAGTGTCTATATAAATTCTTTCTAATTCAATACCTTCTTTTTTGTCACCACCTTCTATGGCTGCATCAATATTAATTTTCAAGTAGCCAGCTGGCTCATTATTTATATAGGCTATGTAATGTAAACAGTTTTCATTTTCTATTTCACACGTAATTTTTGAAACAGGGTATGCGTAATCATTGATATACCAATCCATTCCACCTGCTAACCATAAATGCGCATAATGATCCACATAAATACTTTTAGCCAAACTACTTAAAGCTTCGGCGGAAGTGCTATCAATTTTTTTTATTTCTATTGATTCCAATGTTTCAAGGTATTATCTATGATTATTATTACTTTATTTTATGAAAATACAACTAACTGCAAATTATAATTATTAATTTTAATTCATGGCCTTAACTAACTTTGAAAGAATGATACAATTGTCGGATCAAGTATTCTCAACCCGTACCGATCCTGACCAACTAAACGTAGACGAAAATGTGATGGAGCGTTTGCAGCTCATTCACTCCAATACGATATCTGAATATGATGATGGAAACGGTCCTGTATGTTGGATTTTATGTATTCCTACAACGCTAGATTTAATGACTCAATTTATGAATCAAAAGATTTCAGAAAGGGAACTATTTGAATTAACGCCACTGAATACTAAATACGAAGCTATTTATTTATGTTCGGCTTTCTTATTGGAAGAATATCGTGGGAAAGGAATTGCCCAAAGCCTAGCCGTTAAAGCAATAGAAAGTATAAGCGTAGATCATTCGATTCAGGCGCTATTCATGTGGGCTTTTAGTAAAGAAGGTGAAAAGCTTGCAGAAAAATTGTCAGGTTTGATTGGATTGCCATTGTATAAAAGATAAGACCGGCTAATAGCTATATTTTATTCTAATGGGTTTTATAAAACTAAAGCCCCGGGATTATTCGTTATTTTTCACTTTAAACTCTATCACGATATTAAATAAAGGTATTTTGCTTAAGTTTTTAACGGCATGTACCACAGGTTCTGCAAACTTAACTGTATTTGGGACTTGGATGCCTGTTCCTTCTTTTACTTTTTTATTTAATCTAGGGTCTGTTAATTGAACAAGATTAAGTCGCACCACTAATCGCTGTGCATGACTATGAAGATCCCTGATATCGCCTGCTTCTAATCTTTCTTCAAATATTCGAAATTGGGCATCCTCATAAACAGTTGTATTTTTTTGAGGTTCAACCCATTGATCAGGCAATGTTAGTGGCGGATGATCTTTTTTAAAACCTATTTCGAAATATGTACCAGATGAAATTTCATAAGTTTCATTTTCTAAAAATACAGATACTTGTCCGCGTCCAAGTGAAAATTTTCCTTTACTGCTTTTTATAATTACATCATCTAATGCTGCAATAACCCTTGTGCCAATATTTGTATTGTTTGCAGATGTAAAACTAGTGGTGTTCTGATTTACATGAAAGTATGCGTTGTTAAGTACAGCCCCATCAACACTAGCTATTTGGTTTGTCTGAGCTTGTAAAGCATTCATAATAGAAATGCATAACAATAGGAGCCGTAATTGCTTTTTCATCAAATTTTGTATGAAGTTATTGAATAATTAGCTGTCAAAAGTTACAAATTAAATGCTTACGGTAGGTAATTGCTCAATAAATCTTTCTACCTTTGTTCTATCATCAAGAACCCTTAACTGGGTACCAACCGAGAGCAACACTCCGCGGTGGTAATACGATGAGGACTTACAGTCACAATAAAATGTAATCCCTATCTACTTCTTGGTGTGTTTTTTTAATCTTTAAAACACATTTTATGTCAGAAAAAAATCAAGAAGATCAATGTAATGTAAACTACCACAGAGGGAGTACCGTAGAATTTTGGAAGAGCAAAGGCATACCTTCTGTTAATACTACCCACGAAAAGCTGGGTCAAACTACCATTATGTTTTCGAGTCAAACAAAGCCACCAGTAGAGGACGACTCATTGGCTGCGTCTATTAGGTATTTTAAGTATAAAAGAATTAATCCATAAAATCGTATCAATGAAAATTATTAAATCCGAAGTTGAAAACGATTTAAGAAATTTGAAAGGCTTCTCCTCTTCGAAAGTGTATGGTTACATATGCAACCTATGGTTTTCTTGCTTAAGGAGTCGATACCCTTTGGAATATCTTTTGTATAGTAAAGACTCAAATGACCAAGCCTATTATAAGAACCAATCAAAAGCTAGTGTCATTGATTCTTTTAATAGAAAAATAACGCTGATTGTAAATGATAGATTAACGCAAGAGTCGGTAGATGCGTTAAATAGTATGCTAGTAAAATTAAAAGAATTAAGTAAAGCCAAGGGGTAAACACTAACCTAACAAAACCAAGCGTATAAAAATACGCCTGATTTTGAAGGTCCCCCATAAACACAGAAGTTTAAGCATCCCCCTCGCTAAAATATTCAGCTAGTAATTCTTTTGCTTCTTCAGAGCCCATTTTAATGGCTTTGTTTAGGTCTTCTATTGCCATTTCGTCATCGTATTCGCTTTCATTAAACATGTAAATTTTGGCCCTAGCAACATAGTAGTATGCCTTTGTGTCATTTAGTTTAATGGCGGTATTGATTTCTGATAATGCTTTATCATAACTATCAATTGTATATAAGATTTTGGATCTAAAGTAATAGGGAGCAGAAGCTATTGAATCAATCACAGTTGCTTTATTAAAGAAGTTAAGTGCAGAGTCATTTACACCCAAGTAGTAGTAGGCTATTCCAGTGTTCAATGGAGCTTTATACCTTGTAGAATCTAGGGTATAAGCATATTTAAAATCTTTTAGCGCCAATTGGTTGGCGTTTGCATCAAGATAAGCTACTCCTCTGTCTATTCTAAAGCTGTAATTTTGGGGCTCAATAATGATAGAGGTATCAAGATCCTTTATTCCGCCAAGGGTGTCAGTTAAATTAATTTTAGCATCTCCTCTAAAATTATAAGCACCAGCATTAGTAGGGTCTAAAAAAATGGATCTATTAAAATCTTTAATAGCATCTTGCATCTTGTCTTCGTTATATAAAATAATACCTCTTTTGAAGTAACTAAATGCGTGTTTAGGATTGATTTTTAAGGCCGAATCGTAATAGCGTTTGGCATTGATATAATCCTCAGCATCATAAAGCTTTTGCGCTTTATTGTAATACGTTAAAAAGTATTTGTTTTGGGCGCTTGTAGTGGTTGTAAATGCAAAAAGAAGTGTAAAAAGGGCAAGTAGGTTCTTTAACATTGTGGTTTATTTGTTTTTAATATTGAATAAGCGGCTTAATGCGGGAAATAAAAAGGGGAGATGTTTTGGAAAGGAATTGGGCTTTTGAAAGAGGTAAAGCGCCTTCCTGGCCTTATAGGAAAGAATAAAAAGGTAGAGGGTGTGGAGTGGCCAGAGTATACAAAAAACAACTACGTTGATTTCGTTATAGGTAAGTCCAGTAAGCTTTCCAAGGTACGACATGATGTCTACGCAAATATTAAATACGGTATCCCACATGGTTTATTTGTTTTGTTTGAACCGAAATTAAAATGATAAAACATTTTAATTTGTTATCAAAACCTAAAACCACAATACATTAACATAAAAGTGTGTTAATGCCTGCCAGGTATGAACATCCACAATAAAATATAAATGACGGCCATTGCGCCCGCGGAGATTCCAAGGGTTAAACCTCCTACGCCTAGATAGAATACTATAAATACAACTCTTAATAGTCCAGTAGATATTCCTAATGAATCTGCCATACCGGAGAGTACACCACCTATAATGTTATTGTTTAAATTTCTGTGCATAGTTTCCTTTTTTTAAAGGATTAAATTACTGATTTTTCTTCTTCCTCTTAATTTTTCTTTTTGTTTTTTAATAATATTTAGACCTTGTCTGATCAATAAAGGCCGACACTTTAGTGCTTTCAGGCATCTTTATGTGGCCTTTCCTATAGTGCCCTTTATAGTTAACAGACGGAGGGATGTAATAAGACTTTTGGGCTTTCTATTTTAATGGCTATCAGAGCAAACTAAAAAAATGCATAGGGCATGAAGAAATACATTTTTTCTGATTATTTCTATGGAACTCTATTTTCCCTCAATTATTTCTCCAACTATTATCATTGCTATTTCTTCATTTACCTTTTTAAATTGCTCAGGACAATTTTCTTTTAAAATATTTTGATATTTATCAAATTTTGAAGAAAATTGATATCCATTGAACACATCTAAAGTTCGCTGAAGAGTTACATCATTATCATTAGGGTTTCGCTCCATTTCTCGAATGAAAATTTCTTTCAATTCATCTTTATTTTTGTTGACTAATGATAAACATTCATTTCCTACCTCATAGCAATCTACGAATTCGTGGTCATCGTAGTTTGTATAAGTTTCATTTGAATTACATGAATTGAAGACAATTAGGGCGCTAAATAGGAGTAGATATAAATTGGTTTTCATAGAATATTCTTTGAATAAAAAAAGTATTGAAATTAAATAAAAATTTAAAAGTATGACTTAATTATATATAAATATATTATATTTAAAGTATAAAATATCATAAATATGATTGGCGCTATCCTTCTTATATTATTTATTATTGGTTTTTTCATGTCAAGTAAGAGTGAAAAACTTGATTTTTTTAAAGATTTATTTGGCACAATATTGTTCGCAATAATTGGATTAATTGTATTAGGTTTTGTAGTTTATCTAATTTTTAAATAGAATTTGCTTTTCATTTTTTTGTTTTGAGCCAAAGTAGAATAAAATAGCTAATAGCGCATTGACAATAATGTATTTCATAGAAAATTATGTTAGGTGTAATTATTGATCTTTTATTGGATGATCAATAACATAGTATAAATTTATAATATTATGTTTAAAAATAATAGTATATTCAAAGAAATAAAACACATATGAAAAAATCAGTATTCATTCTTCTTTGCCTTATCTACAGTTTTAATGCTTCAAGTCAATCGAAAATCGAAGATTATTTAGAAGGCAAAAAGTTTAAAAATTCATCTACTGGATTGGTTATACAGTATGGTTATATTTCTTCTTTAAATACGTATGGCATTACTTTTACCAATAGTTATGGTAATAAATCCAATTATATGAATTGCTCTAAGCAGGTTTCAAGTGACGAATCTTATGTAATTTTTACTAACTGCATGAATCCTGAGAGTGGTGCTGGCGTTGGCACTATTTATGCTTATCGAACAAGGATAATTGTGAAAGCCTCTGATGGACAAATGCAATATGATCTAATAAGTCCAAATTATGCCCAAGAATTAAATAATCTGCAGGCTAATCAAAATATAGGTAGAGATAAGTAATTATTATATTATATTATTTCATAATTTTAAAGACAAGGAGTTTGCCGAAAATCCTAGCGTTAAATGAGTAGGCTTTAATAAAAAAACTGTCAAATGAAATTTGTACTTTATGCATTTATGGCCGCTGCCGCTGCTAAGGCCTGCGCCAAAGAAGGATCTGTAGTTGCAAAAACTTCAGGAAAAGCTGTTGGAAGATCAAGTGCCATAGCAACCGAATTGGCCATTTCAAGAGCTGCAATCCTTAGTTCAAGGTATTTGGCAAAAGACATGGCAAAGGAAAGTAAGCATATATCTTACGACTCAACATCCAATACATTTACCATTTCAAATATTAAATAAAATGAAAAAAGATAGTTTATATTTTCTTACTTTTTTATTTGTTTTATTTTTTCTTGTTAGCTGCTCATCTGACAAAGGGGCAGATATTACCGAAGAATTAAAATGGGATACTAATATTGATCAAAAGTATGCGTATGGCTTTATAAATGGGGGTTATGTTTTAAATAAAATGTATAGTAAAACAAATGGAACTATTATTAAAGCTGATGGAATAGTTGAAGATAATAGCTCAGTAGATTCAACAGATTTGCCAAATGAGGAGCTAGGTGAATATAATAATTTTGAAATTATTAATATTGATGATAATCAAGTTGTTTTATTAAATAGTATCTATTCATCAGAAGAAGGGTATAATACAAAAACAATCTGGAAATTTACTTGTAAAATAACGAATGGTAATTTAGCAGCTTTTAATCGAGGTGAAACAATTGAAGCTGAATCTATAGATGATTCAGATTTTGATAATGCGCAAGAGGCCCTGTTGAAAGCAATTATTGTAAAAGAGGTTGATCGCGCCGATCCATATAAAACCTCTATTGATCTTACATCCTCTAATCATGTTTTTAAAATTAGTAAAAGGAATATTTATGAAAGTTCAAATTCAAGTTTGTCAGCTTTGGTCAAAGTGATAAAAGAGGTTAAAGAATAACTATTTTTTTATTTTAAACTTAAAACACAATCATTATGAAATTTTATTTAAAGGTTCTACAAAACTATGCTTCATTTAGTGGAAGGGCAAGAAGGTCTGAATATTGGTATTTCATCTTATTTAACGTCATTTTTTCAGCAGTAGCGATTCTCATAGATAATCTGCTTGGAACTACTTTTAAATTCGGTTACGGGGTTTCAATGCCCTATGGTTATATCTATCTTTTATATACTTTAGTGATGATTATTCCTAGTTTGTCTGTTTCTGTGCGTCGTTTACACGATGTAGGAAAAAGCGGTTGGATGTATTTTATAGTTTTGATTCCTCTTGTTGGTGCAATTTGGTTATTAGTATTATTTTTTACTGATAGTCAAGCTGGTAGTAATAAGTGGGGCGAAAATCCTAAATTAAATGGACTATCTATGGATAGACTTACTGGTGAGGACACAGATGATATTTAATAACTAACTATACTCAAAAGCATAAAAAACTATTCGATTAAATCCTATTAATCAATAATTATGAGCGAAATTAAAATCAGATGCCCGCATTGTTCATGGGAGCCAGATGGAGGAGCACATTGGTCTTGTACTTGTGATCATGTATGGAATACATTTGATACAGCAGGTGTATGTCCATCTTGCAATAAAAAATGGGAAGACACCCAGTGCCCAGTTCCTGACTGTCAAAAATGGTCAAAGCATGAAGATTGGTACATTATTCCAATTGATATGGATGCACTTTTTGCAACGAATAAAAAAGATGCAACTATTTAATCCTTTGAAATGAAAATTTCAATTTAATTATATCATATGTTTAAATCATTTGTGAGTTTTATATTAGCTGTTTTTATTTTTAGCCTTTTACAAGGGCAAAATCGAAAATTGGTGCCTTTTCAAAATAGAGATGGTAGTTATATAATGGTAGATTCGACTAATATGAAAATAGCTTTTCCGCTTAAGCTTGATTTTGCATATCCATTTTCAGATAGAGGCTGGGCGGCTAAAGATCAAAAGTGGGGGATCCTAGATTTTGAAGGGGATTTTATTATTGAACCAACTTATGATGATTTAGTTCCAATCAATGAGAAGCTTGCAATTGTATCCAATAATGGAAAAAGTGGGTTGCTTAAAATTGACGGAACAAAAATTACTGATCTAATTTTTAAAAGTATAAAAATAACAGACCAATTTCTCAAGGTTTCTAAATTAGTGAAAGTTGGATTCGAAAATACAGAAGTAGAGATGTGGGGAATTATTGATTTTAATGGAAATGAATTAGTTCCTTGTGATTATGAAGCTATAAAAAAATCAATAAAGACAAATTTACTTATTAAGGGTGATTATGTTGTATTTACCAATTATTACGGCAAGAAAATATCAGATACGTTATATGATGAGCCAACGTTTGTTAACTTTTCTAGAGCCGGTAAAATGATTGTTTCAAAAAATTACAACTTTGGTCTAATTGATTCTTTTGGACATGAATTAACGCCATTTAAGTATTCCGACTTGTCAGAAGTTCGTCCTTTAAGAAGAGATCGATTTAATACATGTCATTATCTAGGTACAGTCACTAATGCAAACGATTCTTCAGTAACGTATGTCCTTCTCGATTCAACCGGAAAGGAATATTATCAAGGCTCCGAGGAGATCTTAAATGATATAGCATTTAGGGGATTTTCTGTTAATCAGGATTCGCTTGGAGTTCACTTTACTAATGGCATAATAACAAAAACAATAAGCAAGGCTGAGGAGTCAATTGGAGATATTAAATATTTTAGAAATGATTTTTTTGCAATGAATACTGAGTTGCATCCAGCTGATTGGAGTTTTTTTGATAAGAACGGGACTTTGATTTCAAAATTTCAGGCTGATTCTTTGGGTAAATATGCTGATGGACTAATTTCGGCAAAAAGAAATAGCAAATGGGGCGTGTTAGATTTAAAAAATAAGCAATTTTTACCCTTTGTTTATAAAAATATCGAAATTCTTGATAATGGTTTAATGAAACTAAATGAAGCGGGTAAGATTGGTGTTATTGATAAATATAAAAAAGTTATCCTGCCTTTAGCATATGATAGTATTGAAGTACTTGGTGATGAAGATGAAATATTCGCAGTAAAAAAAATAAATAAATTTGCTTTATTTGATAAAAACGGGACTGCGCTTACCGCTCATTTATATGATGATATAGATGATTCTGATGCTGATTTGTCAATTTTGATTGTATCTAATGAACATAAATATGGACTCTTATCAATAACTGGTACTTTAATTACTAAATTAGAATTCGATGAAATTGAGGATAGTGATATTGATTTAGGTATTCTTATTGTAACTAAAAACAATAAGGTTGGAGTTGTTGATTTAAATGGCCAAGAACTGGTTCCAATTAAGTATGATGAAGTTGAAGTTATAGCAGGTGAAGATGGTAAACGATCAAACTTTGCGATAGTAAAATTGAATGGGAAATACGGGATTTTCGAATGCGGAGCTCGAGAAATTATTGCTCCTAATTTTAAAGAAGAAGATTTAATCTTGTCGGTCGGATTTATATATATAAATTCTGATGGCTTCTTACCTGGATATTTCGTAGACCTAAAAGGAAGAGAATTTAGAGAAAAATAATGAATTATTATTTCTTTCTAATTCCCCTTAACCGTAACCAATAAGTTGCTATTAAATAATGCGCCTGGTGAAATCACAATTTCTTCAGTAGGTATTTTTCCGTGGTAACGTCTTTTCATGATTGCTTTTACACTTGCATTCGACAAATCAAAGTTTTTGAGCCGTTGGAGTGTTCCAATTTCAATGCCAAGGGCTCTTTGGTAAATTTTCCATACTAGTTCGGAACAGTATATTTGATTGTCAGACCACTCAAAGGTTGAGTCGTAGGGTTTTCCTTTAAATTGATTTCCAACTTTCTTCATTTTACTTAAGGCGTCGGGCGTAATTATTTTTTCTGCATCTTTTAGCCGTTTTATAACATAGCTATTGTTTTGTCCTCTTGTAATCCATTCTTTAATGGGCGTTAGTTTTACTGGGCCAACGGCTTCATAAACATAAAAGTCATTACCTTTTTTATAAATGATGCCGCAATGTGAATATTTAGATTTTGTAGCGATTTGAATGGGTTTGCTTTGTTCTGATTTTGATGTTTGGAAAATAATATCGCCTTCTTTAATTTCAATTTCATTATTCTTATTTGCCCAAAGGCTTCCAATAATCAGAATTCCAATCATTGAAATAGTAAGTAATCTTGTTTTCATAAAAACATATTTAATTATTTATGGATAAATTTCAATGGGTGTGTTAACATTGACTGCATTATATAAATCATCTATTTCATTGTTTGTTAGTGCCATGCACCCTTTAGTCCAATCCCGAAATCTGTGAAATTTACCTGCAAAAGCATATTTTTTGTCTATACCATGAATTAGAATTTGCCCGCCAGGATTTTTGTTTAATGCCTTAGCATTTTGTATGTCGCTTTTATTTGGATATGAAACGTATAAATACTTATGATATAATGGATGTGGCCCTTTGGTAGAAATAAAATACTTTCCTTCGGGTGTTTTATAGTCGTCTTTAATTTCTTTTTTACCGATCGAATTTTTTCCAATTGATATTTTGAATGTTTTGATTAAGATCCCATCGGAATAAGCTAATAACGCTCTTTGGGACTTGTATACAACGATTTTGTCAATTTTTATATCCTTTTGAATTTCTTTATCGGTATAAAAATAATAGATGGTAGTGCTTAACAATGTAATTGAAATAACAAACCATAAGTACTTTTTCATAAGCATGTCAAATTAAAAATCGAATATAATTATAAATATTTTACTAAATCTCTATTCAAATCTATCTTCTTTAATTCACCATTTGCACCATGTATATAATAATGTTTTGCTAATTTTTCTCCAATGGCTTTAACAATTGTTGCTTTTATTTTAGATATCTTTTCAACAGTCGAATTTTTGGTAACATCTACGATATCGTCTATTCTCTCTTTCATTTCGTTAAGTGCACCTACGCTTGATAAATTCGTGTAAATCTTGTAAAGCTCTTTTTTGTGGTCACATAAAAAGCTTAGGCCAATCCCTTCGGGGTGATTAAGGTATAATTGGTATAAAGCTTTTTCTAACGGTCTAAGTTTAATCTCAATATTTCCAAAATCTGGTAGATATATTCTATTTCTTTCGTCAATAATGAGCTTACTTAACAAAACATTTTGTTTCAAATTTTGAGAAAATAGCATTTTGACCCTCAGTGACTCCATAATATTTAATGCATGCTGGATTTCTGCAATCGAAAGTTTGCCTGCTATTTTTTTCATGCAGTCTTGACATACATCTGCTGTCCTTAATTTCAGAATGATATCCTTTTTTGCGAGACACAGATCGTTTATACAACCAATGGCGTCAATATGTACGGAGCTTCTCGCCTCATTGTAATCATTAAACATGTGCTTTTGTAATACTAAGGCGATTACTTCAAATGCAATAGGGAAGGAGTCTTGGCATTTTATATAATGATTCCAATCGGAAGTATGGATAAATCCGTTAAAAGGCATTTTTTCATCTAAAGAAGCAAACCAATTGTTTGTATTGGATACTTCGGTTAAAAGAAGTACAAATTCATTATTAGGAATATTGTTCTTCTTCCTGTAGCTATTGCATTTATCAAAGATGGTTGTCCATTTTGTTGTTTTTCTAAATAGCGGAAAATCAAATATTTTCAATGGCCTAGTTGCATATGACTTTGAATAGCTAACTTTTGAATGGCTAATATTTCCAAATTCTGAGTATATCTGTTTTGACTTTTCAAATGTTTTTTGATCATGCATTTTATGCTCTACTACATCATCTTCAGTAAAATTTATTATGTTAGTAGTATCATAATAAAACTTAATAGGGCCATCTATCGATTGTAATAGATCAACTACTTCCGAAAAAACTTCTTTCTCTACCGCGCTATCTTTGATTAAATGCACCTTCATAATTAATCTTCAAAAAAGTTATTTAAATTTCTATTTTCTCTTTTTTTATTAAAGTAACTGCCTACTGATTTGTCTAATTTGTCCCAAACCGAATTTTTCATCTCATTTTTTGCAAACGAAAAACTATTGTGACTTTTAATAGACATGGAGGTTGCTACATCTACCGCATCTAATGTTGCCCCAATAAAACTAAAGGTCCATTTGCCGGTTTCCTCAAGCTTGGATATCATATTACGAATTTTCTCTAAGTTATACATTTTTGATGCATTTTCGTAACCATCTGTCAGAATCACAATAATCACCGTTGTAGGTATTAAGCTAGCGGCTATTTGGTTCTCAATCTCTGTAATTGTTTCCCCTACTGCATCCAAAAGTGCGGTAGATCCACTAGGTCTAAAGTTCTCGTAATTTAACATCACCAGTTCCTTTGGATTTTGCTGGAAATAATGATGGTTTACACTTGTATTAAAGGTTGTTAAGCCCAAGGTAATTTCTTCCTCTAAAAATTCTAAGGATTTAAGCTTAATCCTATTTACTTGCTCATTAAATCCATTAATTGTGTTGTCAAGACAGTCCATCATGGAACCACTTTTGTCTACGATCAAGTGGTAAATTGTTTTTCTTGTTTTCATGTTATTTTGTTTTTAATTGCTTGATAAATATGGTTTGTGGATAGTGTCCTTCAAAAACGTATTCGGTAACGGGGCATAGCCAGAGTTGATGGTTTATAGCTATTCCTTTAAATTTTTCGACGTGGTAATAGGCACCATAGTCAACCTTGGCATGGCCAATTTGATCAAGAAGTCCTTGGTTAAGTCCTAGGCCTATTTTATTTAAAACTGCATCTGAGCCTTCAAAAGGACTTGTGCTAATCTTTAAGGTTGCGCTTTTTTGGTTATTTGACACATAATCTAAAAATGTGTCGGCACCATCAACCATCATAAGGTTTGCTTTTGTGCCTAGTCCAGCATTTAAAAAGGCGGGTAGGTCGGCAAACCATATTCCGTTTTCTTTGTAGAAGGAAAGTGTTTTTGTAAGGGTAACATTTTGGGTTTGTGTAGGCATATCTATTGATTTAGGACCCAAAAGTAACCGGTCAATAAGCCTCAAATTTTTCTCTACAAGCTTGTAAGGAGGGGAATAGATAAACGAGCAAACAATTATATATTAATTAACTAAATATTTGCCTGAACCCCATATATTTTGAATTCATTTGTATTAATTAATAATTTACTATGAAAAAACTGTTGTTTTTACTGTTCGCCTTATTAATGATACAAACAATTGCTAGCAGTCAGGTCTTATCTGATGAAGAGCGAAAGCTATATAGGCTTTTGATGGAGTATAGAAGAGAAAAGGGTTTGCCTGTTATTCCGCTTTCAAAGTCTTTGACTAAAGTTGCTCAAATCCATGTAAAAGACCTTAATGAGAACTATAATGAATCAAGTACATGTAATATGCATAGTTGGTCAAACAAAGGTAATTGGAGTTCATGTTGTTATACCTCTGATCATGCACAAGCCCAATGTATGTGGAATAAGCCCCGAGAATTAACTTCCTATAAAGGTAACGGGTATGAGATATCTTATGGATCTTGGGGTGCAGCTGCTGATGCACAGGGTGCCTTAAATGGATGGAAGTCTAGTTCTGGTCATAATGCTGTAATTATCAATAGTGGTATTTGGAGGGATGATTGGAATGCAATTGGTATTGGTTTGTCAGGTGGATTTTCTGTTGTTTGGTTTGGGAGAGAGGTAGATAGGTAAGAATTGTATTATTTTATTTTTTTTTAAACAACTATATGAACCGAAAAATTCAACTTTCTATTTTAATCGTACTTCTTTCTTTGGTTGGGGTATATTTTCTTTATCAAACACTTAAAAAGGGAAGGTTTGGAAATTATCAGAGTGTCATTTATAATTATGGGACAGAAATAGATGACGCTGCAAAAAAATATGATCTTGATGCTTCTTTTTTAAAATCTCTTTGTGCCTTAGAATCTTCTGGCAAAAGTAACCCTAGCAGTAGATTTGAGCCTCATGTGTATCAAAAATTAAAAAAATTAAAAAACAAAGAAATTGATAAATATGATTGTTTGTTTCCTAAAGATTTGCAAAATGCATCAGATGAGGCGCTTAAAAATCTGGCAACATCTTGGGGTCCTTTTCAATTAATGGGATATAAATGTCTTGAGTTAGGAGTAACAGTTAAAGATTTAAGGGGAAGAAATACGATAGATCATAGTGTTGATTGGATTTCAAAATCTTATGGGCATTTAATTCGTACAAAAAAGTATGAAGATGCTTTTCATTTTCACAATACCGGAAGAGTGGTTCCTAGATTGGGAAGATATTTGACCTATGATAAAAGCTATGTTCCCAGAGGTATCAAGTACATGAAATATTTTTCAAATAAATGATTATGAGGCAAATGCATTTTTTCGGTAAAAAAATATTTTGGTTAATAATATTGATTGCTGGTGTATCCGGCGCGTTCGTCTCATTTTATTTATTGCCTAGTTTTAATACTTGGACTTTTGATGTTGTTTATGCCAACAAAGAAGTTAAAACACTTTCTGATGCAAAAAATCTTTTAGAACAATATCCAACTCTGGGTTTTTCGGAGCTCCCTTTGCAATTACAGAAAGCTTACCATGATCCAAAGTATGCTATCGATAAAATAATTTCTAGTAGTAGGTTTTATTTCATACCACGCAAAGATTTGTTTAAAAAAATAGCTGGAAATAATAGGCTCAATAATCTTGTTACTAAAGAGCAGCAAATTTCAGGTATTTGGTATTTCCAAAATGGGAAAGCTTATTTATGTATTAACGATAAACTTATAGAGTCGCTATTTTTATTACAAGATAAATTGACAATTGCAGGATATGATTCTAAGGCACTTGTCATTAATTCCGCTTACCGATCACCAGGTCATAACAAGGAGGTTAAAGGCGCTCCAATGAGTCAGCATTTATTTGGTAAAGCTATGGATTTAAGAATTGGCGATATAAATAGTGATCGAAGTGTTGATCAAGTTGATAAACAAATTGTATATAAAATATTAAACGCTTCTGTAATTGCAAATAGAGGCGGACTTGGATTTTATCCTAAAACTATGATTGTGCATATGGATGTTAGAGGCACTAATGCTAGATGGGATAATTACAAACGAAAATAAAAAATTTGTTATTTAACGATATGCCAACTTTCTCTTAACGCTATTTTATTAATTAACGCAATACTTTTAGGATCCCCCAATAACAGTATTCTTAATTATTAATAGCTACAATTATGCGTTTAACTCTTTTTGCGCTTTCGTTCCTACCCATTTCATTTTTTGGCCCCAACAAGCCAGACAAATACCCTCCCATCGAGAAAAATTTTGATTTGCATTGGAGTACACAAATGGGCTCGGCAAGTTTTAAAACCAATCTAGTCATTACCAATGACAATTTAATTATCGGATCAAATGGTTCTGATTTTATGGATTATTATATTTCAGATATAAAATCGGGTGTATACACCATTGATCGTAAAACAGGATCTGTTATCAATCATTTTGCCAATGAGTCTTATGGCGATATGGATGTCAATGGCATATTGTTGCATAACAACCGCTTATACTTTGGGAATGACAATGAAGAGTTCTTGTGTACATCGCTTGATGGGAAAATTATTTTTCGTAAACCAACATCTGGAGATATTGAACATGAGCCTGTGTTAATTAATAATAATGGCACTCCCCAAATTGTTTATGCAACTGAAATGGGAGAGGTAAAGGCAATTAATCCAAGTACAGGAAAAGCACTATGGAGTTACTATACTCCTGATTTTCAGGGGTGGAAGCCGGGTGACAATAGGGGGATTTTTAAAGTCAAGTCTTTTTTTACCAACTCTAGCTCTTTTTATACAAAACCAATTGTAGTTGATTTAACAAATGATGGTGTTTTGGATTTGATATACCATACTTATGACTCTAAATTGTATGCAATAAATGGTGCTTCTGGTAAATTATTGTGGTTAAATGATAAATATGATAGATCTGAAATTGTGTTTATGCAAACAGGATCTAAAGTTGAACCATCTTTTAGCTTTTTTTATGAAACCTATGATGCCAAATTTACTGCTACAAGGCATTTGATTACTTTAAATAAATACGGCAAACAAATTGCTTCAACGGATATACCTAATGGTACTTCCGGGGTAGGCATTAATTCGCTTTTATTAAACAATTTACTCCTTGTTCAGCGTGATTCTTTAATTGAAATTGATAATCGCGGACAGTATAAAGCCTATAGCCGGGCTAATTTTTATCCTACTGTAGATTATTTAGGTAAAAATGTAATCGAGGAACGAAACGCTTATGAATCACTTATTTCAAATAGAACATTTTCATATAAAGGAGATCCAAACTGTGTGGTTATTTTAAATCAGCACGATCATGCAAATTATGAAAACGGATTTATAGAAATTTATTCGTTAACAGATCATAGGGTAGTTGAAAGATTAGGATTGCCCATGCCTTCTGAGTTTCCACCTATGATTGCAGATATAAATAAAGATGGAAATCTCGATTTACTAATTAATTGTTACAATGGTTTTTTGTATTGCTATGATTTAAAAGTAAAACCCTAAAATAATATGAAAACTAAAATTATTTATACTTTATATGTTACTTTGATTTTATTAGTAGTGGGTTGTTCTAGCAAAAAGCCTTCCTATATTCAAAAAATTGAAGCGCCTATTGCTTCAAATGGTATGCCATTTGATTTGTTTGCATACAAACAAGATACAAGCGTTACAATTATTACACCTCATGGAACAGCTATAAAAATAGATCCAAACACTTTTGCACATGCCAACGGCACTCCAGTTTCTAACCAAATAATAATAAAGCTAAGGGAGATGCATACTGCTAAAGATATATTTAAATCTGGTATTCCCATGAGTGTTGACGGCGCTAGAAATGATTTTTTGCAATCGGGAGGAATGCTTGAAATTAGGGCATTTGATAATGAAGAAGAGCTCGTAATTGCCAATGGAAAAAGTATAGGTGTAGAGCTGGCTAATTTTTCGCTAGCTACTGGATTTAGTTTATATCAGTTGCAAAACAATCAGAATTGGCAGGGGAATGATACATTCATGGTTAAACAAAATCAGCGAAAAGCAAATGCTTTGAATACAATAGCAGAATTTTTAAAGAAGCCTTTTGTCAAAAAAACGCCTGTGCCTAATAATGAGTTTGAACTTGTTGCAGATTTGAAAGAATCACCTCATTTAAGATCTTTTCAAAACCAAAAATGGAAAATTGTTGATGGGACGGATCCTCAAATTGTTGATAGGTTTATGAGGTTGAATTGGGATGATGTTGTTGTAAATCCGGTAAATAATAAAAAAAATAAGTATCAGCTTACATTTACTAGATCTATCACGGTGCTTGGCACTGGAGTGGAAAAGCGTTCATTTACTTTGATTGCAAGCCCTGTTATAACATCAGACACCTCATTTACAAAGCAATTGTTGGATTATGAGAAAACAATTGCAAGCATGAAGGATGAAAAAATACGTTTGCAGGCAGAGGCGGATATGGTTTCAATTTTTAGAATCAGACAAATGGGCGTTTGGAATATCGATAAAATTATGAAAAATGAAGCCTTGGAAAATGTTTCTGTAAATTTCGATTTTGAAAAAAAGATAGATCCATTGGTAAATCATGTAAAGCTTTTTGTTTTATATGAAGAGGATAATTCTGTTATTTATTACTTGCCCAAAGACTGGAATAAAGTTAAACTTTCAAAAACAAAGCGTACTTCATTTGTTGCCGTTTTGCCTGATAATAAAGTGGCTGTAGTAGATGCTAAAGAGGTGAGTGCAATGGTAAAAAATGGAAATGCTAAGCTTTATTTTAATACGGTAGAAAGGCCCGCTAGTAGTTATAAATAAAATCTAATTCGAATGAATCCAGACTGGTTATTATATTTTTCTATTTCTTGTTTTGTTTTTGCTTTTGTTGCTTATCTTTTTAGTTTAGAAGATAATTACAAGCTCAATACCTCATATGTGCAGTTTTGTAGAGATGTGATGAAGTGGACAGGGCCTATTTTGGTTGCTCATGGTGTAAAGTATTACCCTTCAATTACAGTCAGATATAACAAAAAGTCGCCTAAAATGGGCGTTTATATTCCATCTACCAACTCAATTATTATTTATCTAAAAAGTCATGATGGCGATCTTTCAGAGATATGTTCCACAGTACTGCACGAAATAAAGCATCATATACAGTCAAAAAAAGATCCAGAATTCAGAAAGCTCATGAATTATAATAAGTATGGCTATTATAATAATCGCATCGAGCGAGAAGCTAGAGATTTTGAAAATTCCTATTTCAAACAGTGTTTAAAAGACCTATGTAATAAGGGGATAATTGTAAAAAAATAATTGAATGTAAAATAAAAAGTATTCATTAATATTACAATATAATTTAATTCAACCAATTACATGAAACTGCATTTTACCCCTTTACTTTTTATTACACTGTTCAGTTATGGTCAAAATTCACTCCAATCATATGCTGATAGTCGATTGTTGGCCATGTTAAAGACTCAGCAAGCTGACAATGGGTTGATCATTATAAAGGATGTAGCTACTGGTAATATTGTTGCTAAATCTGCCTATGTTTCTAAAAAATCAAAAGCGGGCCTTGTATATCTGAATGACACTTCACTGTATAGAAATACGATTGAACCAGGCGGACTCATGATACCTGTTTCTGTGGCCTATTTATTAGATAATACCAACCTTCGTTTATTGGATTCTGTTGATATCGAAAATGGTTCAACAACTATAGGAAATTTAAAAATATTCGATAGTGAAGATTTTGGTATACGATATACTTCTCTAAAAAATGTTGTTCAAATATCAAGTAATGTTGGTGTATCTAAAATGTATAATGCCTATCTAAAAGAGCAAGATGTCGCTAATTTTAAGAATGGCATTAATGGATATTTTGATTCAAAGGATGTATTTGGAAAAAATGATATTTCCTTAAATAACCTTCCATTTATTTCATTTGGATACGGGTTATTGGTGTCGCCAATGCAAATTTTGAATTTTTACAACCGCTTGGCATCCAATGATCAAACTTTATTTAAAAAGCGTAATACTTATGAACAATTGCATGAGGTATTACTAGGCGTTTCAAAAAATGGCACTTCAAAGCAACTATTGAATAATTCAAAAACTGAAATTGCTACTAAAACAGGTTCAATTTTAGTTTTAAGCAAAAATGGATACAACAGTAAACAATATTTATCGGCTATTGTAGGGTATGCTCCAGCAATGAATCCTAAATATTCTTGTATCGTTATCATTACATGTAAAACCAGTGCTCCTCTTTTTTATGGATCAGTGGTAGCTGGCCCAGTATTAAAAGATGTTTTAACCGAAGCTTGTAAATAAACTTTATGAATAATTTCAATTATACTATTTCAATTTTCTTATTTTTTTTATTTGCAAGTTTTGCTTGTTCAGAAATTTCATCTCACAATTCAAATTTAGCACAACAACAAAAAGAGGCGGGCTTTGATACTGTATCATTGGCTATTGTTGGTGATTTAATGTGCCATTCTCAGCAATTTGAGTCTGCTAAAAAGGATTCTGGTTATGATTTTAAGCCCACTTTTGCTTCTGTTAAAAAGTATTTAGAAACAGCTGATTTTGCATTTGGAAATTTGGAAACTGTAACAGCTGGCGCTGCCGTAAAATTTACCGGTTATCCAATGTTTAATAGTCCTGTAGAATATCTTGATGCAGCTAAAGATGCTGGGTTTGATGTATTAACGAATGCCAATAACCATTCATTGGATCGAGGTTTTAATGGCGTTCAAAAAACGATAGAAGAACTAGATAAACGAAGTATTTTACATACGGGTACAGCCAGAACAATAAATGAGCGGAATACACCACTAATCGTTCGTAAAAATGATACTAAATTAGGCGTATTGGCCTATACGTATGGCACCAATGGTATCAAAATACCAGAAGGTAAAGAGTACTGTGTTAATCTTATTGATACTGTACAAATCAAAATTGATATAGCAAAGTCAAAAGCGGCTGGCGCAAACGCAGTTTTAGTATTTGTTCATTGGGGAATCGAGTATCAGCGATTTGGAAACGATACTCAAAAAATGTTGGAAGGTTTTATTCACAAAAATGGCGCCTTATTGGTTTTAGGCTCTCATCCACATGTTTTACAACCTTCAAGTGTACCTAATTCAAATTTAAAATCTGGGTTTACGATATTTTCTCTTGGAAATTTTATTTCAGCTCAAAGAAAACAATATACTGATTGCGGCATTATTTTGCGATTAAAATTAATTAAAAACATAGGTACAGGGGAAGTATCTATTAATAATGTTGACTATATTCCAACATACGTAAGTACCCAAAATGGATTTCGCATTTTATCGGTGTCTGATGCTGTAAAAGCAATTAAAAATGGAGATACAAAAAACATCTCTTATACTTCTAGTATAGCTGAACAGCAAAGAATAAAAGAAGTATGGACTGAAACTACTTCGCATATGAACGACTTAAACATAGGGTTTACAGCAAAAGAGCTGTAAAACTAATTTAAAGGAACAGATGGAGTAATTGATTTAATAATCATATTGCGTATTTTATTGTCCTCTCCATAAACATCTTCATAAAGTTCAATTTTTCCATTCTTGCTTTCGGCTGTAAAGTATCGTATAAAGATGGGCAATTCATTTACCACAGGAATGGATCTTCTTTTTTTTGAACTTAGCCATGATTTAACAGAGTCTACAATAATACTTTTTGATGCAATATCTTCACTTTCTTTGATGTCAGAAAGTATGATGTATTTATATAAAGAGTCCCAATTTTGCACCCTTACACAACCATGGCTCAATGACCTATAATCATTATTAAACAAGCCTCTTTGATTTGTATCATGTAGGTATACCGAATATTTGTTTGGAAAATTAAACTTCATAATACCTAATGAATTAGCATCCCCTCCAGGTTGAACAACCTTAAAAGGTATTCCTTTTTCGTAGTTACTCCAATTAACGGAATCTGGATTTATGAGTTTCCCATCGGTATCGTATAGCGAATACCCTTTTTTATTTAAGTACCCGTTATTTTTTTTAATATTCGGTAAAATTTCTTTGGAAATAATACTTGATGGAATTGTCCAATTTGGATATGTTGTTATTTCATTGATTTTACTTGTAATAAGTGGTGTTCTAGTATTTGGCTTTCCAATGATAACTTTTGATTCTACTTTTGCTTCACCATTATCATATACTTGTAAATAGAAAGAAGGTAAATTTACCCACAGATATTTTTTGGGATAAATTTCTCTATTTCTTCTAAGCCTATCCATATTGATAACAATCTTTAAATATTTTTCATAATCTGAATTATTTAAAGCTAAAACCAGTTGTCTGCCATATTTTCCGTCTACTACGATATTCTTTTTTTCTTGGATTTTTTTTATCAATGCACTTAATTCTATAGAGTCTAATGTTTGTATATTATCGGGGATTAAATTTTCTTCTTTTGATCTTACGATAAGTTTTGAAATAAATTTTTCCGAATTTTTAATGGGATATTCTAAATAAGTATACTTTTTTGACAGGTCTGCATTTTTTAGAAATTGCGGTAATTCTCTTTTTATATTTGTATAGGCTAATGATGTTGGCTCAAATGATTCCAATATGGATTGTATGTTTTTAGATGCAAATATTTTATATAAAGCCTCCTTGTATTTTTCTGGATTATAAGTGCTGTCCTTTTTTAAACTGTCTAACGGAACATAGCCACAATCAAGGTGTCTAGATATAGATAAAAAGGCATCCGTTAATAGGATGTCTAATTTTGCCCATTTTTTTGAATCTTTTCTTGCATTTTTCCATAGCGAATCTGCAAATATGGAATTGTAATTGTTTGACAATATAATTGCATTATAGGCCTCTGGTATTAATCCAAAATTTGTAGCATTTTCTATGAATTTAATGAGTGATTTTCCATTATCTGATAATCCATTCGGTTCTATCCAAAATGGATCGTAGGATTTTGTATCGTAGGAGGATAAGGTTTCGTCTGGAGAGGATAAGAGTATTGAATCCTCAATTAATCTTGTATTTTGTTTGTAATTATTAAACAATGATTTTATTTCACTTGAAATTAGTTTTGCATCTGTGTTATTGACATTGTCAATGTTTTTACAAGCGGCAAGACACGATAGGCATAACAGTATGACAAATAACCTCGAAAAAAAATACTTATTCATTATTGAATGATTTATTAATTGGTTCACTTTGGTCAAAGGGTCTAAATATTGCAAATATTTTACTAATATCATAAGCTCCATAACTTGCCGGAACAGAGCGGTTCATTCCAGCGTAGCTTAATGTAATAGCAATTTTGTTTTTAAAATCTTTCCAACATATAAAGATAGCACTATGTTCGATATTATTATAGCTTTTATTTATATGATATATCCAGTCGCCAGGCTCAAGTAATTTTGGGTTTGCGTATGGTCCTTTTAAGCGAGATTTAAAAATTGTCTTTTTTGTTAAGTTGACGCCTGCTCTTTTATACACTTCATTTACAAATTCCCAACAAGATCCAATTATAATTGTCTTTGAAATTAAAGCCATTTTCATTCCAATATCTAATACGCGTACACTTGCTAAATTCTCTTTATTGAAATAACTACTAGAATCTTGATTTTGACAAATACAATAGTTATCTAAACTTTTATTTGTTTGCGAATATCCAGTTATACATAAAGATGATAGTATAATTATGAATGAAATATCTTTTATTATTATGTGTTTCATATTAACTATCGTATTATTAATTCAGCTAAACCTTTATTTATTTTGTCTTTTCAATTTTAAATGCTGGATCATTTGAACCTTTACAAGTTACTTTGTTATTTGATGTTTCAATTGAAATAGTATAAGAAGGATTCGAAGATTTTCCGTCCGACAAGTTACATTGAATACTTAGGATATTTGCATCTTCTTGAATAATAGAATAAGTACCTTCATAGTAATACCTGCTATTGTCCTCTAAACTAGTTTGTTGCAAATTAGCAATACCACCATCTTTTAAAATAAACTTGTAATCAATTCCTGGAACTGAAATTTTATTTCCATTGACAATCATATCATCTCCATACTGATTTTTCATAAAATAGGATGCCTGTATTCCATGGTAGATACCCAAATATTTAGCTTCAAGTGATTTTAAACTTTCAGTTGAATTGATTTCTATTTTCTGATTATTAGAATCTACATGTTCATTAGAACTAGTGTTTTCATTCGTACAGCTGGCCAATGCTAAAAGGCAAAATAATAATAGTCTATTCATGAAATCTATTTTACAATTTTAAAAGAAAGCAAAAATATTGAAATTTTAATATATATATAGTATTTTCTATATTTTATTATAAATGATTCCTCTAGATTTATTATTTCCGCCTAAAAATTCACTGCACGGGTCGTTATTTTACTTCAACCATTGGCTCTTTACTTAAAAATCCAATGGATTGTAAAAATGTATCTGTTTCGGAAACGGTTTTTTTATAATATTCTAAATTCTTATAGTTAAAAAATCCATGTCCCTGACCTTCGTACAAGAATAAGTCACATCTGCTTTTTACTTTTTCCATGACTGTTTTATAGTATTTGGCCGTTTCTGCTGGAATTAAGTGGTCTTTTTCTCCCAGAAACACAATGGTAGGGGGTGCGCCATTTTTAATATTGTGCAGTGGCGAAAAATTCTTGTAGGCATCTCTAATTCTTTCATAACCATATCCGCCTGGGCCGTTGTCAAATACGGGATTAAATAACACGAGTGCATCTGGGATACAGCTAATTGAAGTATTGTCTGTGCTTTCATTGTAATCAGTTATTAGAGCTGTGGCAGCTGCTAATTGTCCGCCCGCCGATCCGCCCGCGGCTGCAATTTTAGTAGGGTCTATGTTTAAATCGTTGGCGTGCTCTCTAATATATCTAATGGCAGATTTTGCGTCCTTTAAAGATTCGAAAGGGGTAGAATTTTGTCTTTCTTTTACCCGGTAATCTGCAAGGATACAAGTCATACCTCTTTGGCTAAAATACATGGCTTGCGGCTCAAATTGCTTTACAGTGCCATTATTCCATCCGCCACCAAAAAAGAAAATGATGGCGGGTGTTTTTTTGTTTGGCTCTTTTAAAGTCGAATGGTAAACGGTTAAATAAAGTTGAGTAGTGTCTACTTTTTTATATAGTAACTGCTCCTGAGCGTACCCCGATAAAAAAGTAACGAACGTTAATAGCAGCGTAAAAAAATATCTTTTTTTCATGAGATGAAGCGTTTATTTAGATAAACCAATTTTGCGTGTAATTAAATGGTAGTAAGCATTTGCGTATTGCATCATCCCAATATCGTTGGGGTGCGTTCCATCTATTGTGCTTTCTGTGTTAAAACCAATTTCACTAGCAGTAAGTTGATAGATATTTTTAATGCCTTCTTTTTTCATTTTTTTAAAAACCCCTGCCGAAATTTCACTAACAGCAATATATTTTTGTGCCATTACCGTATCTAAATTAATGTTGTCTTTACCACTGCAATGTTCAGTAAATACAATAGGAACACCAGGATGTTTTTTATGAATTTCTGATTGCGCATGACGCATTCTTTTTTCTATTTCTTCGACGCTAAATTTTGTTTTGTCCCAAAGGTTGGGCATACAATCTAAAATATACAGTTTAGCATCTATTTCGTTGATTAGGTCAATCATGGCGGGCTCGAGCTGACCATTTCCTGAAAAGCCAAGGTTGATAATTTTTGAATTTAGTTTTCTGCCTAAAATATTTGTCCATCCAAGCCCAGGCCTGCTTGCATAAGCACCATGCATAATAGAAGTTCCATAGGCTACAATTGGCTTTTCATTTTGGGCAGGCAGTAGTGTGCAGGTGAGATTTTCTGGAACTCCAATTTCTAACCACGAAACAGCATTGCATAATGGGAGATAGAGTCTAAATAAATCAAAACTTGCTGGATCTTTTATATTTTCAAATTTATAGCTAATGGTATCTTTAAAATTTACGGTGGCTTTGGTCCAGTTCCAATTGCCTAAAGGGTCTTTAGCATATAGGTCTACGCCACTTACCCCAGTAGCAGGCATTTGAACCATAGCTTGAGCGCCTTTAACTTTAAGCCTTACATAAATAGTGCTGCTATTGGTAGTAAAGTTGATATACTCGCCAGCAGCGTGTTTAGATAAGTCCCAAAGCACAGGCCTTACCATACTTTGTGCTTTTTGTGGCAGCCTATCATATGCAAAAGCGTATCCATCATTCCATCCCCTGCCATCAATGCATTGCTGCGTCATTTTTGTTGGATCCATCCATTTTATTGGACTGGTTTGTCCGTAAGCAAAGTTGGTGATGAGTAAGAGTGCTAGTATGTATTTCATGTACGATTTGTTATTTAGTGAGGTTGTATCAAAGTTAGGGTAGAAGTTAATATTTTTTGTTTAAATTGAAACATGCATTCACTTAAGGCCACTATAATTCTTTTTGCTTTTGTGTCCTTCACCATGTCTTTGTTGGCTCAAGAGCGTTATACCACAAGCGTTGGAGATCCTAGTGGTATCAATAAATGGTATAAAGGAAGGCAAATTGCCCAAGTTATGAGTCATTACGGAATTGATTGGCTCGAAAGAGATGAAAGGGGAATGGAAGAAAATACGTCTCAATTAATTAAAAATTTAGACGTAAAACCGGGTATGGTAGTTGCAGATATTGGAGCGGGTAGTGGTTACCATAGTGCTTTACTGTCAAAAATGGTAGGGAATGGAAAAGTATTTGCGGTGGATGTGGAGCCAGAAATGATTGCTTATTTAAACGCAAGAATTAAGCAAGAAAAACTATCACGCATTGTGCCGGTGTTAAGTACAGAAAAAAATATTTCTTTACCAGAAAATGCCATCGACATAATTTTATTAGTAGACGTTTATCACGAGTTTTCTTTTCCTTATGAAATGGCAATATCGATGCAGGCTGCTTTAAAACCCGGAGGTAAATTAGTACTTGTAGAATTTAGAGCCGAAGACCCTGCTGTACCTATTAAAACCATCCATAAAATGAGTGAGAAACAGTCCGTTAATGAATTAAAAGCAGCAGGATTTATATTTGAAAAAAATATTGATAATCTCCCATGGCAACACTGTATGGTGTTTACAAAACAGTAATTATTTTTGAAGTGTAGTGTTGATGGTTTCCAGTAGTCCATTTTTTGCACTATCGTCCCCTAATTGCCAAAACATAATACCCCCTAATTTATGTTTGATTACATACTTTGTTTTTGCTTCAATCGATTGCTTGTTGTCAAAAGTGGCATAAACTTTTTCTTTTGCATTATACGCATAGGGTGCTTGCGCATCGGCGTCCCAATAATATACAAAACCATCTTTTTCTGAAATGCGTGTAGGGAAATCTTTAAATCCAATAAATGATTTAAACTTTCCTTTTTGATATAAGCCGTTGTTGTCTTCAATTACATTCTCCCAAGTTCTTGCATAAAAGGCAGCGCCCATAATTAACTTTTTAGCAGGAACTCCTAATGATAACAAATACTGAATGCAGTTATCTGCAGACTCTTTTTGTTTACTCGTGCTATATAGTGCAGTGTGGTGGCCCGTAACTGTAGAATATCCACCAACTAAATCATAAGTCATTAGGTTTACATAGTTTATTAGAGGTATAACATCGCTCCAATTGACAGCTTGCTCTGCAAATTTTTTAAACCCGCCAGCAGCAAATGTAATAGTCGCTTTTTTGCCTAATTGTTCGCGTAACGCTTTAATAAGCTCGGTAAAATTTGGTTTGTCTTCTGGTGTAAAACGGTGATTGGGATATCCAGAAATGGCAGGGTATTCCCAATCTAAATCAATACCATCTGAGCCAAAATAATTAGTTAACGATTTAATGGAAGCAGCAAAATTATTTCGGCCTTGCTCGGTGCTAAATACTTCGGAGCACGGCGCACATCCTCCCCATCCCCCCAGGGATAATAACACTTTTAAATGTTTGTTTTGGGATTTCATGGCAACCATTTTTTGAATGATGGCTGTATCCTTAGCACCTTTTAATTTTAATTGATCTCCTTCTAAATGTCCAAAACAATAAATGATATGTGTAAAATCATTTGGATTGTAGGAGTCAAGTTTTTCTAAACTCCCTGAATAATAAGCAATGACTGCTTTTTTTTGTGCGAAACTTACTTGACTAAAAAATACAATTCCTAGAAGAACGAACAATAATTGGCACTTTTTCATTTGGTATAGGATTTTACAGAAACTTTTAATAGGATACAGTATAAATATATATAAAAAAAAGCCCCTATTGCTAGGGGCCTGGTTGAAATATTGCTCTAAAATTACCCAAAGGCTTTTATGCTTATTGATTTTGAGTATAAGTGCCACCAGATGCAACACATTGCCATTTACCATTTCTTTCTACATAGGTATCATTCCAAACAAGTGTTTTTGAAAATGCTTTACCTGCTTTGTCCTTGCCATTTGTTACATGTGAGCCAAGAACTGTAGCAACGTTTGAGCCATGAAAAGTAACATTCATATCTCCGTTAATAACTTCTGTAGGTGTGCCATCTTGCACTGATAATGATGTAATAACTTCTTCTCTATTTTGTTTTTGGCCTTTAGTGCTAAATTGATGAAAATCATCGGCAAGAATTTCGCTAACTACTTTAACACCATGGTCTGCATCTAAAATAGATAAATTCCAAGCTGCTTCCATGCCTTTAATTTTTGCTGCAACAGCAGCTGTATCTAATGTTTCGGTACTTGCTGGTGTGGTAGCTGCAGCCATTTCAGTTTTTGCTTCTTGATTGTTACATGCCATTAATGATGCCGCAACAACAAGAGATAATAATAGTTTTTTCATTTTATTTGTTTTTTTTAATTTAATATTTATTGAATTTCCCAATCGGTATAGGTAGAAGTGAATTTCCCTAATTTATTTACTTCGTCTGAATATGTTTTTAGTTTAGCAAACAGCTCATTTCCTTGTGCATTTAATTTTCCCTCAGTTTCAAAATATTTCTCTCTAGCTTTTGGTTCAAATATAAAAAGCATCGCCATGTCATTATCGTTTTTTTTGGCATATTCCCCCCGAACGCCAGTAACTTCAACCAGTTTAACTTTAAAAAGTTTGGCAAATTCTGCAGCATACACATTAAAATAATAATTTTTGAACTGTTCCATAGTCACATTTGGACTTAAGGTTACAATGCCTTTATGGAGACCTAATAAACTGCCTTTTTTGAGTGTTTGCGCAAACATGCAAGTTGATAATAACAACATTGCGTTGAGTAGTAAAACTTTTTTCATGATTTGTTTAATTGTTAGTGTTAATGATATTATTTCAATTTACAAATATTTTAATACTATTGACTTATTTATTTTAAATAAAACCTAAGGTGTTGCTTATCAAATACCTATGTCAATATTGCTATTTTACTGCAAACGTTCTCGTAAATAAATAGGACAGCTTAAGGGTTATTGAATGAGTTAATATCGATATTGTACCATATCTCAGCAAATAAAAATTAACAGCAAATAATAGATAGTAATGGAAAATTCTCGAATAGATCTACCCATTGGTGTTACACTAGATAGATTTATAAAAAGTAAAGAAAGCGAATATCCAACTGCTGTTGGTGCTTTTTCACAATTGTTAAGGGATATAGCACTAGCTGCCAAAGTAGTGAATAGGGAGTTAAACAAAGCCGGTTTAATAGACATTATGGGTAGTGTTGGAATGTCTAATTCGGGCGGTGATGAACAAAAGAAATTGGATTTACTGGCCAATACAAGATTTATTAGGGCATTAAGTAAAGGTGGTGAAGTTTGTGGAATGATATCTGAAGAAAGTGAGTCGTTTATTGATTTAGAAAATAATGGAAAATATATAGTGGCTATTGATCCATTAGATGGTTCCAGTAATATTGATGTAAATGTTTCTGTTGGTACTATATTTTCAATTTACAAACGTATTTCTGCAATCAATAGTCCATTAATAGAATCCGATTTTTTACAAAAAGGCAGAGCTCAAATTGCTGCGGGTTACATCTTGTATGGCACGTCTACTATGCTTGTATTTACAACGGGCAAAGGTGTCAATGGCTTCACCTATGAGCAAACCTTAGGTGAATTTGTATTGTCTAATGCTAATATTCTTTGTAATGAAACTGGCTATATTTATTCTATAAACGAAGGAATAAGTAATTCAATTATTGATGTAAAAGTTAAAAAGTATATTCAGTATTGCAAAGACAAAGAATATTCAGCTAGATACATTGGTTCATTGGCCGCAGATTTTCATAGAAATTTATTATTGGGAGGTATATATTTATACCCCGCTACTACAAAATATCCAACAGGAAAATTAAGACTCATGTTTGAGTCTAATGCACTAGCCTTTGTAATTGAACAGGCTGGAGGGAAAGCCACAAATGGAGAAATGGATATATTAGATATTCAGCCTACTACTATTCATCAAACAACGCCTTTGTATATTGGTTCTAAGCAAATGATTGGTGACATGGAAGTATAGCTAGTTAAAAAAGGGACCCCTATTGCTAGAGTTCCCTTTTTGCAATTGAAAGATTCTATTTCACTAATTGAAGGATTTGATAATATGTAAAAACCTGCCTCTTCTGAGGCAGTTGCTGAATTGTTATTAAAAACGATCATTGGAAAAAAGGTCGTCTCTAATTTTTAAAAATAAAGAAATTTGATTATTTTCTAATTAATTTCAGAATATAAATAGTTTATTTGTGCATCTGTTAATGCACGCTTATATATTCTTATTTCGTCAAGTTTTCCACCAAATGGATCGTATGCACTCTGATTTTTTCTTCCAATATTTAGTACAGTATTAGAGTAATTTGATTCGCTTATTGGAGTTCCTTGAATAGTTTTCATTAATTGCCCATTCAAATATAATTTTGCTATACCATTTTTGTCAACTGTGAATGCGACATGTTGCCATGATAAGGCTGGAATACTAACGCCATTGCCTTGTTCACCACAACAATAGGCTGCACCATTTGCGTTACTCATAGCTATCCCGCCGTCAATAAATCGTTTTACATTAGAAGTGCCATACATTGAAATTTGATAGTTCGTGCCAGTACCTTCATTTCCATAATTTAGTATTCTTGGATTAAAATATCCGCCATCTAAATAAATCCAAGCTGACATTGTTATAGTGCTAGAAATTTTTAATGAATTTGAGGTTCCGCAGTCTATGTAGGAATTTGATTTGCCAGGAAATTGATATGCTTTTGCGGGGTAACCTAGTCTGTCTATTGTTTGAGTAACCTCCCCCATAATTGTTCCGTGATTTGAATTACCACTTAAATCATTAGAATTTCCATTAAAAGGGTAGTATGCTACCATTTCAGATGTTATATCAACATCTAGTGTTCTAAATGTAATTTCATTTCCATAAGAAGTGCCTGCTTTATTAGTTGCATAGGCTCTTACATAATATATAGTATTTTGTTGTAAAGAGGTAATTGTACTTGTAAAAGTTCCTGAACCAATACTATCTAATGTTTTTGTAGATAGTGCAATTGTTGGATTCGGATTAGTACTCCAAACAACACCTCTTGCTGTTATTGGATTTCCGAAGTCATTGGTAATTGTTCCGCCACTTTTTGCTATTGTGTTACTTATAGCATTTGGATTTGTAGTGGTTAAATTGGGAAGTTGAATTGTTTTTTTGCAACCTATTGCAGAAACAATTAGAATAAACAGTAGATAGTTTTTCATTTTTTATTTTTAGAGTGACTGAATTTTGTCTTTGCAGAATAATGTAAATAGATAGTGTTTGTTCTTTGATTTATTTAAATAGGATACCAAAATGGATACTAAATCCCTATGACTAAATATTTTAAAATAATTTTGAAATATCTAGTTATCAATTATTAACATAATAGATATAATTAATATATCTAATTTAAAGTCACCTAACAAATACATTACCCCATTATTTATACGTTAATTTGATGCATCAAATAATTTAACACTATGTTTATTGCCCGGAAGTTGTCTTGTGTCATTGTCTTTGTACTAATTTCTATTATAATTTTGTCTGCACAAAATGTGAAAGTGCCACAAAATGCTCTACTAAATCACTTACTAAGGGATACAACTAGTGTTGTTAACATAACGCTTTCGCAGGATCCAATTATTCCACAACCCTCGCAATTTGCTAGAAATTTTCAACAGCTTGTAAAGTCTAAAACAGGTCTCTATGTATTTATAGATGGTACAGGTAGAATTTACAAAGCGACATCATGGGATGATAATTGGGTCAATTTTAATCGCATAGATTCTACTATATTTTTTGGGTTCAATAGAGGTTCCCAAAAATTCATCATTCGCGATACTATCTTTAGTTTTGGTGGGTATGGATTTTGGCATTTTAATGGGTCACTCAGTTATTTTACCTCAAGAAAAGAGTGGGAAATGGTAATGTTAAATAAAGAGATACCCTACTATAATCTAAATGATCGTATTTCGTCTATTGCTCAGTATGATATTAATAACAGTCAATTTTATTTTTCAGCAATTTCAATAGGTCAACAAACGATTACCAATGATATTGCTAATGATAGTTTTTATGTATTCGATATACATACAAGAAATTTGCGTGCATTAGGTAAGAGGCTTATTTCGAAAGGGGATATGGCACGTTTTGCAGAGCCACATAAAGTTGAGACACCCTTTGGAATATTAATGGATAGCCCCTTTGATGACAATAGAGATTATATATTAAATATTAAAGACAACTTGATATATGCTTCAGAAAATCGATTTATGCAGCAATTAATTCCTTCTAGCACCTACACCATTAATAATTTGCTATTTTATCAAAATGGTTATTTGTTTGCGAGTTCTTTTCCATTTGATAAAATAGACTCTCTTAAGTTTGATATTTCAAAATTTAAGTTGTTAAGTAGTAAAATATATTCAACAAATAAAGTGGGAGCAGTAATTGACATTAAATCTAAGATTTTTCAATTTGGATTTTATATATTGAGCACAATCGTATTTATTTTATTATTTGTTATTTTCTATTTATTTAGAGCAAAAAAATCTAGTAATAAGTATAGCAACCATCAGGACGCTACTAAAACAGATGAATTACTCTCATCTCTTGAAAAACAATTATTAAAGCAGTTTATTTCAAAAATTGAAAAAAATCAAAGATGCTCTACCGACGAATTAAATAATTTATTAGGTGTTGGATTAAAATCTAATGAAATCAAAAAAAAGGCACGTACAGATTTTATTACTAAAGTCAACTATAAGCTAAGGCAACACTTTTCAATGTCTGAGGACGTAATTGTTAGAAACCGTTCTGATGAAGATAAAAGAAGTTATTTATATTCAATTTCTAAAGATTTAATTGTTAAAATCAAAGAACTGCTAGATTAAATTAATCCAGGAACCTCCGGATACTCAAAACGCGCCTTTGGATCACTTGTCGTTCTAAAGCTTTTGTCTATGGTGTAGGCGCTCATTAAAGATCCGTCACACGCGGTCGTTGCTAGTTCCATTATTTTGAATTCTGATAAATCAGGACTGAGCCACTCGGCAGCTAGGGCTTCATTTAATATTGTAGGCATTCTCTTTTTCTTGTTATGAATTTGCTCCATGAGGCCGTTGGCTTTTGTGGTTACAATGGAAAATGTATCCATGGTTTCGCCGGTTTCTTTGTCGGTCCAGGGTTGATAGATACCTGCCATGTAAAAAATCGGCTGATCCTTAAGTGATATATAATAAGGGTAAGCGATGTCTTTTTTTGCACCGGCTGGTTTGTAGTGCCGCCATTCAAAAAAACCGGTAGATGGCACAAGACATCTGTGGCTAAGTGCTGCTGGTTTAAATAATTTACTTTCCAGTAAACGTTCGCAAGTTGCATTGAGGGTATTAAATTTTTCGCGTCCTGCATTGGCTTCTTGAATGGTTTTTACCCATGGGGCAATGAGTTCCCAGTGTCCAAGTTCAATGGTAAAATCTTGAGAAGTACTTTTAATAATAGGCCAGTTGCCATATTCAAAACCGCTTTGCAGGGGTCTATTAATAGGGGGTAATTGTTTGGTAACATCTTTAAGGGTTAAGGCTGCTCCATTTGGAGCCACTAGGCTGTTAAAATAACACATAGTTAAAGATACAAAAAGGGTTAAATAGTAGCTCCTGCAATGAAAGTTTAGTTTTACTTTTATACCATGTCTACTAAGTTTTTCATGATTTTTATGGGGATACTACTGTTTGTTTATTCAGCTAGCGGTCAGTTACGATTTCAGGCAAAACCATTAACTATAAAGGGTATTAGAAAAGTAGACAGTGTAAGAATTAGTCTTGTTCATATACTAGCCCCTAATAATTATGTCAAAGGGCTTCCTTTTTTTTGCAAACAAGAATTTCAATTTGAAAAGCTTACAAAAGTGCCCTTTAGGTTTAGACTGGGTAGTTTGGATTACGTAAACAAATTAGAAGGCAAAAAATAACATCAATAGAGCGCAAAAGTTTGAATGAATGGCGTATTTGAAGATGCCAATATTTTTAATCTTACTTCAGTTGCAATCATTGGGTTTTCAAATAGTCCAATGTATTTGTGTCCTATGCAAGAACCTTCTTTTATCGTTTTCCATTCACCATTTATATTTGCTTCGACTACAAAAGATCTAACACGTTCTCCTTCTTCTATTTTTTCTTGTAAAACAATTTTACTGAAACTTTTTCCTTGCGCGATAGTAATGGAATAATCATTGTTTTGTTTATTCCAAGAAGCCATAGGGGCTTTAAATACTTTTTTAATACTATCACCCCATTCTTTAAGCCTTGTAACATCTGCATCCGGGATCAATCCTCTATTATCAGGTGTAATACCAAGTATCAGAGTAGAATTATGTCCCACCGACCCGTAATACATATTCATCATTTTATCTAATGGATTAACATGATGGTCTTCGTTTGGATTCCAAAACCAATCGTGTCCACCTTTATATCCTCTTAATGGCGCATCACTCATAGCTGGCATCCAATAATTTCCCGTTGGTGATCCTGTTTTTAAAAGGGCAAAATTGTTGGCAAATATTGTGTCTTGCCTAGCTGCATGTGAAAATACAAATGGGAAGGTAGACCATGAAGGATAGGGTACTGTTCCAGATTCGGAACCGCCCCATCTAAAATCTGCCTTTTGAGCATTGTGGTAAAAGAGGCAATTGGGTTGATACTTTGTTACAATTGGTAAAATATTAGGTCCATTTTTTGAAGGATCATCGGCGCCGCCATCAAACCAAATCATAAAAAGTTTTCCGTAACGGGTGCAAAGTTCTGTTACCATGCCTTCGCACATATTTTTATAGGCAGCTTGTCTGCGTTTTACAAACTCACTGCTCCCTTCTATTTTAAAATCGTGCACACCTAAAAATGAATTCCAGCGAATGCCTACATAAATACCGGGTTCAATACCATATTTACGACAAGAGTTTACAAAGTCGCGAACAATATCGCCTTTGCCATTTTGAAATTTTAGTGCTTTCATGCAGTATGGGTTTATATCACTTTGGTATAGTGCAAAGCCCGTTTCATGTGTAACCGTAAGTACTGCAAATTTTGCACCACCTGCTTTGGCGGTTTGTATCCACTGATCGGTATTTAGTTTTGGTGGATTAAAAATGTTGGCATTATTAAATGGTGTGATTCTGTTTTGAGCCTGATTGTATGGTGCACCCTGAAACACCGGTAAGTCATAAGAAATAAGTACACCTATTTCTGCATTTTGCCATGCAAGTTGTGCAGGCGTGGGTTTTGGAGGACTAACTTCTTGCGAATAACCAAAAGTTGAGCCGCAAAAGGCTAGTATAAAAATGATATAATATTTCATCAGGAAGTTGTTTGATGTAAAATAAGGGTTTTATTAATTTTAGGAAATTTAAAATTGAACGATCTGCCAATTTAGAAGATATTTAAGTAAGTTTATGCTCGACCAATTTTTTTGAAAATGCATAAAAAAACGAGCATTCATTTTTTTCTAATCAACCTATTATTGCTATTTGGAAGCTATGTAGGTGCATCGGGAGTTTCCGACACCTTACTTCCTTCTAATCATAATGGTTATACCATTAGCCATACCTACTATACCATTTCGTATAGTGAATCAGATAAACAGGCAGAGTGGGCAGCGTATTATTTAACACCTGCATCTATTAATGGTACACAAAAGCGTGCAACTAAGTTTATGCCTGATCCATTATTGAAAGCACCTGTTAAGCCTAATAATTTCACAAAAACGGGTTATGATAGGGGCCATTTGTGTCCCGCTGCGGATATAAAACTGAATGATATTTCTATGACGGAATCTTTTTATATGTCTAATATATCGCCACAAGCACCTTCATTTAATAGAGGCATTTGGTCTAAACTTGAAGACAAAGTAAGAGATTGGGCGATGCAAAAAAATGGTGTGTATGTTGTAACAGGCCCCTTATTAAACAAAAGTTGTGGCACAATTGCAGGTGCTATTACAGTCCCATGTTCATTTTATAAAATTGTTTTTAAACAAACAGGGCATGGTGCAGAAGCCATTGCGTTTATACTTTCCAATGCGGGTAGTACTTTGCCCCTTAAACAATTTGTGGTAACGATAGATTATTTGGAAACATTAACCGGAATAGATTTCTTTGCGTCACTTTTGGATGCAGAAGAAGCGAAATTTGAATCCGTGGTATTAACAAATAATTGGCAGTGGAACTAGATTTTATTTTTAAACTTTAGGCACAGGCCGCAGTCCTATAAAAAAATAAAACTATGCGAAAAATCCCCCTATTTATTGCAAGTATTGTAAGCGTTGTTGTTTTTTTGGTTGCCTGTTCAAAAACAGATTCTGCCGCTAATGTAACCGGGACAACATTATATACAGCCATTGCCACTGCCTTTGGTGCAGAAATTGATGTAAACAATTTAGCCAATTATGCTGCACAAACTAAGCCGGCTTACATCACAAAAGACAATACGGGCAACAATCCTATCACCAATGCAAAAGCAACACTAGGACGGGTTTTATTTTACGATAAAAATTTAAGTATTGACAATACCATATCATGTTCAAGTTGTCATAAACAAGCATTTGCATTTTCGGATACGGCGCTTATTAGTGCTGGTGTAGCAGGGGGCAAAACAGATAGGCACTCCATGCGTCTTGTCAATGAAAGATTTGCAGTAGAATCAAAGTTTTTTTGGGATGAGCGTGCAACAAGTTTAGAAAGTCAAACCACGCAACCTATTGCCAATCATGACGAGATGGGCTTTAGTGGTCAAACCGGCAGGGCAAATATTGCAGCACTCTTAACCAAGTTACAAGGTGTTGGATATTACAACGAGCTTTTTAAATTTGTATACGGAGACATCACTGTTACAGAACCTCGCTTACAAGAATGTTTAGCACAGTTTGTAAGAAGCATACAATCTTTTGATGCTAAATATGATGTAGGTAGAGCACAAGTAAATAATGACAGACAAAACTTCCCAAATTTTACAACACAAGAAAATGACGGTAAAGATTTATTTTTAACGCCGCCAGTTTTTGACGCCAATAGTAGTAGAATTGGAGGGGGACTTGGTTGTAATGCTTGTCATAATGCACCTGAATTTGATATTGACCCTAACACTCGAAACAATGGTGTGATAGCACTTGCCGTTGGTGCGGGACAAGACATCACGGTTACACGTGCGCCATCTTTAAGAGATTTAGTAAACAACAAAGGGGATTTAAATACCCGCTTAATGCACTCTGGAGGTATAAGAGACTTAGCTACAGCTGTATCGCATTATGGTGGATTTATTAATGACAATAGAAATTTAGACAACCGTTTAAAACCAAACGGTGTAAATGTGCAGCGCTTAAACTTGCAACAATCTGAAATAGCAGCCGTGGTAGCCTTCTTAAAAACATTGGCTGGTACCAATGTGTACACCGATAAAAAATGGTCAACCCCTTTTAAATAAAAACTAACGTTTGTTAATTTATTTAAATTATGCTATTTTAGCTTCTTACAAGGAGCTAGTCAATGAATACTTTTAACAATGAACAGGTTGCAAATTTGCCGCCTCATTTATCAAAATACATTGTAGATCAGCGTTACGAGAAGTATACCAGTATAGACCATGCTGTTTGGAGGTATGTAATGCGTCAAAACTATAGCTACCTCAAAGACGTTGCTTACTACCCATATATACCGGGCTTAAAAATGGCAGGGTTAACCATCGAAAAAATTCCAAGCCTACAAGAAATTAATGAAGCGCTTGCAAATATTGGGTGGGGGGCTGTAACGGTAGATGGGTTTATTCCGCCCGCCGCATTTATGGAGTTTCAGGCATATCGGGTGCTTGTTATTGCTGCTGATATTAGACAACTAGAACATATTGAATACACAAGTGCACCCGACATTATTCACGAATCGGCGGGTCATGCACCAATCATTAGTGATTCCGATTACAATCAATACCTAAGCTATCTTGGTTTTATTGGAACCAAAGCCATTTTTTCTTCCAAAGATTTTGAATTATACGAATCCATAAGACAGCTTTCTATCTTAAAAGAAATGCCAGGAATAGACGAAGCGATCATTAAAAAAACTGAAGCAACCATTTTTGAAATACAACAGAATTTAGGGGAACCTTCTGAAATGGCTTTGCTTAGTAGGTTGCAGTGGTGGACCGTCGAGTATGGTTTAATTGGCCCACTCGATCAACCAAAAATTTACGGAGCCGGTTTGTTGTCTTCTATTGGGGAGAGTGCTTCTTGTATGCGACCCGAGGTTAAAAAAATACCCTATACCATTGATGCACTTACGTATTCATATGATATTACAAAGCTGCAGCCGCAACTTTTTGTAACACCAACATTTCAAAATTTAATTGATGTATTAAAACAATTTGAAAGCACTATGGCTTTTAGAGTAGGTGGTTTACAAAGTCTACATAAAGCGGTTGAATGTAAAAATATTTGTACCGCAGCGTACAGTTCAGGCATTCAAGTGTCAGGCGTATTTACCCAGGTTTTAGAAGGCCCACAATCATCGGTAGCGTATCTAAAAACAACGGGTCCAACTGCATTGTCTTATAACCGCAAGCAATTACACGGTCATGGAAAAAATTACCATACAGATGGATTTGGATCGCCAGTTGGTAAATTAATGGGTGCCAATAAACCCCTTGAGGATTTTACAGATCAAGACCTGCTTGTGTTTGGAATTACATTAAACAACGAAGTAGTTTTATCTTTTGAATCTGGCATTACCGTTCAAGGGATATTAAGAGATATTACAAAAGAGGATACAAAAAACTTAATTTTCTCATTTACATCATGTACGGTTTCAAATAAAGAAGACTTGGTTTTGTTTGATCCTGCTTGGGGTGTATTTGATATGGCAGTGGGCACATCCATTGTGTCTGTGTTTAATGGCCCTGCCGATATCAGCACTTTTGAAGATCAGTTGTATGTTTCGCCAGAACAAACACATCAGCCTAGCTACTCAGATAATGATTACGCCTACCATGCACTTTGTGCAAAGGTTCGAACCATAAGGGAGCAAATACAATTGCATGGATTTACAGCTGCGCAATTAGAAACGCTTACTTCTATTTTTAATAGCATTCGTATATCTCATAAAAATGATTGGCTTTGTGCGCTTGAACTATTAGAGATAGTTGCACCTATAAAAGAAGCTTTTGAGTTTGCAGCTGAATTAAGGGCTTATCTAGAAAAGCAAAAAAACGAAAATCCCGATTTCAAAACATTAATAACTGATGGGCTCGCTATTATTGATGCTCAATTAAGTTTTCAATAATAGCCCAAGCGGCCTGTGCATTATTATCTGCTAATTCTTTTTTAATAGCATCAATATTTGAGTCTGATAAATGCAGGCTTAGGTCTGTGTTTTGCGCAACGGATTCAGGGAGCGATGTGCAATTTGCCAGCTGCGCTTTTTCGTTATTACTAAATCTCTCATGTTCTCTAATATATGCTGGTAACATGTCAAAACCCATACCCAGCTGGGTGTTGGGCTTGGTTACTTCAAATAAATTTTGCTCATTAATTCTTGCATACCAGTCGCCTCCAAGTCTTGCAACCAAATCTAGTTTTGCTTGATCTATTTTATTATTGGCATTTAATACAGATTCTGCAATATGAATCTTTTTTATTTCTGCAAGCACTAAATTTCCGGCGCCTGCTTTTTCGCCGAGTTCAATAATTTGTGCAACGGTGCATTCTAGTTGAATGGGTGATTCGGCAACACGCGGGGGTGCTACTAAATCGGAAGGTATTTGTGTGAATCCTGCTTTGGTAAATTCATTTATTTCTTTACTGTATTCGCAACTTGATAATGATACTTGCTGAACCATTGCATAGTTAACAATATTGATGACACACTCCGGAACTTCTTTTAAATTTTCTAGGGTATGTTTTGTGGTATTGTCTCTAACTCTTCTGGAAGGAGAAAAAATACAGATAGGCGGGTTCATGCTAAATAAATTAAAATAGCTGAACGGACTGAGGTTTACTTGACCTTCTTTGTCTATAGTAGACGCCAAACATATAGGCCTTGGCGCAATAGCGCTTTGCAAATATCCCTGAAGCTCTGATGGACTTATATCTGATGTATTGATAGTAAGCATGCTTATTTCTTTAACGACAAAATAGACCAGTTGGTGTCTTCTGCAATAATTTGATTTTCTAAAATACCTAAATTATCAATAGACATGATTACGCGGTCGCCATTTTGTAGCCATTGTGCTTGATAATTAGGGTCTAATCTTTTTCCAGTTCCATTCAATTCTAAAAAACAGCCAGTTCCTACGGTGCCAGATCCAATAACATCTCCCGGATACAGCGTTACGCCATAAGAACACCTTTCTATAATTTCAGCAAATGTCCAGTCCATATCTTTTACGTTTCCACTAGAAACTAAAATATCATTGACGTAACATTTCATTGCTAAATTGTAATTGAGGCCCGTATGTCCAGCTTTGGTAGGTACTACTTTTTGTGTAAGCTCGTCGGGTGTAACTAGCCAAGGTCCAATAACGGTAGAAAAATCTTTTCCTTTTGCAGGTCCAAGGTTTAAAAGCATTTCTTCCATCTGAAGTTTTCTTGCGCTCATATCATTCATGATGGTAAAGCCGGCGATATAAGCATCAGCGTCACTTGCTTTAATGTTTCTACCTTTTTTTCCAATAACAATAGCAATTTCAAGTTCAAAATCGAGTTGCTGAAAATGATCCGGCATGCAATAAATAGTACCAGGACCTTCAACAGCTTGGTGGTTGGTAAAATAAAATATAGGATACTGATCAAATTCGGGAATCATTTCTACGCCTCTATTTTTTCTTGCAGCCTCTACGTGTTGTCTAAAAGCATAACCATCTCTGCAAGAAGTAGGATGTGGAACAGGCGCTAAAATCTCGTAATTTTTTACAGGGGTCGCTGATACAATGCCGGCTTCAATTTGCTGGGCTGTTTGGCGGGCCATGTTCATGCCTCCTTCTTCGAGGGCTAAAAATGCATTCATGCTAGCCGGTAAACTAGCATTGATTTGGGGTAGGCTAAAGAGTTCGTTATTCACCAAAACACCATAAGAAATAGCCTTGTTAAGGTGGTAGCTGATTAGTTTCATGGAAGATAAATTGTGAAAAACGAAGGTAAAATAATAATTTATTTTATACTAATAATTGTTAGTATTGCATCGGAATAAATGCACTGTTATGCCAATATACCATAGTTTAGGACAAATTCCTGCAAAACGCCACACCGTTTTTAGAAAACCGGATGGTGCACTCTATGCCGAAGAGCTCGTTTCTACCGAAGGTTTTTCAAGTATGTATTCATTGGTGTATCACACCCACCCACCTACCATTGTTAAGGAGCTTGGAACACCTTATTCGGTAGAGCCAAAAATTGCAAGAGAAAAACATTTAAAACATACGAGTTTACTTGGTTTTAATATCAAGCCTGAAAAAGATTATTTAGAGAGTCGTAAAATTGTACTTGTAAATTCAGATTTACAAATTTCACTCGCGGCCCCCATGGAGTCGATGACTACGTATTTTTATAAAAATAGTCAGGCAGATGAAGTGTTGTTTATTCATAAAGGTTCGGGCACTTTAAAAACTGGATTTGGTAAAATATTTTTTAAGTATGGCGATTATATTGTAGTGCCAAGAGGTACTATTTATCAGATTGAATTTAATGACACAGACAACCGGTTGTTTATCATTGAAAGTTTTAGTCCCATACATTTTCCAAAAAGGTATCAGAACAAATATGGTCAACTCATGGAGCATGCTCCATTTTGTGAGCGTGATATTGTGAGACCATCTAATTTAGAAACCTTCGATGAAACTGGCGATTTTAAAGTGCTCATTAAAAAGCAGGGTTTAATATACCCATACACGTATGGTACACATCCATTTGATTTTATTGGATGGGATGGATACCATTACCCATGGGCTTTTTCGATCCATAATTTTGAACCGATTACGGGTCGTGTGCATCAACCACCACCAGTTCACCAAACTTTTGAAGCACACAATTTTGTGATCTGTTCTTTTGTGCCTCGCAAATACGATTATCATCCAGATGCAATCCCTGCTCCATATAACCATAGCAATGTAGATAGTGATGAAGTGTTGTATTATGTAGATGGTGATTTTATGAGCAGAAAATCTGTGGTGCAAGGTCAAATAACACTTCACCCAGGTGGCATTCCACATGGTCCGCATCCGGGCACTGTAGAGAAATCGATTGGTAAAGAAAAGACAGAAGAACTCGCTGTTATGATTGATCCATTTAAACCACTGATGTTAACAGAAGATGCTATTACCATCGAAGATGAAAGTTACCATAAGAGTTGGCAACATAACATCGAATAAGAGGCGTAGAATAAGTAATAAGAATTAAATATTTATATGAGCACAGATTTTTTACCCCTCATGGGAACAGATTATGTAGAGTTGTATGTAGGTAATGCAAAGCAGGCTGCACATTTTTACAAAACATCTTTTGGATTTCAGAGCTACGCATATAGTGGACCTGAAACAGGCGACAAAGAAAAGGTTTCGTATGTACTTATTCAAAATAAAGTAAGGTTGGTGTTAACTACACCTTTACATCCTGAAGGTACGATAGCAGAACACGTAAATAAACATGGTGATGGCGTAAAAGCGATTGCTTTAATGGTAAATGATGCTACAGATGCATTTGAACAAACCGTAAAGCGTGGCGCAAAGGCTTATATGGAGCCTACTACACGCGAAGATGCGGACGGTAAAATTGTAATGAGTGGTATTCATATTTATGGTGACACGGTTCATTTATTTATTGAGCGCAAAGACTACAAAGGCACATTTATGCCTGGGTTTAAAGCATGGGAAAGTCATTATAATCCATCAGATGTAGGTCTTCAATATATTGATCATTGTGTAGGTAATGTGGGTTGGAACCAAATGAATACATGGGTTTCATTTTACGAAGACGTAATGGGCTTCAAAAACATTTTAACTTTTGATGACAAGCAAATTTCTACCGAATACTCTGCACTTATGAGTAAAGTAATGAGTAACGGAAATGGCTTTGTAAAGTTTCCAATTAACGAGCCTGCAGAAGGAAAGAAAAAATCTCAAGTAGAAGAGTACCTCGATTTTTATAAAGATGCGGGTGTGCAACATATTGCGATTGCAACGCAGGATATTATTACTACGGTAACTGCACTCAGTGAAAGAGGGGTAGAGTTTTTAAAAGTACCTAATACGTATTACGATCAGTTATTAGACCGTATTGGTCCTATCGATGAAGACCTAGAGCCGTTAAGAAAACTAGGTATATTAGTAGATCGTGACGATGAAGGATACTTGCTTCAAATATTTACCAAACCAGTAGAAGATAGACCTACCTTATTTTTTGAAATTATTCAGCGCAAAGGTGCCAAATCATTTGGTGCAGGAAACTTTAAAGCACTATTTGAAGCACTCGAAAGAGAACAGGAATTAAGAGGAAACCTCTAGTTTACGAAGTCAATAATTTTTTATAATTCCATTTCTGGGATCTCTCCATGTATTAGGAGCTTTCCAGCAGTGGCATTTTTTATTTGCTCAATCGATACGCCTGGTGCTCTTTCGATAAGCACAAATCCACCTTCAGGTGCAATATCAATAACAGCCAATTCAGTTACAATTCTTTTAACGCAGTTTTTTCCAGTGAGGGGTAAATCACATTTTGAAAGAAGTTTGCTTTCGCCTGCTTTATTTACATGTTGCATGGCAACAATAATATGTTTTGCAGAAGCAACAAGGTCCATCGCACCACCCATACCTTTTACCATTTTACCCGGAATTTTCCAATTGGCAATGTCTCCGTTTTCAGAAACTTCCATGGCACCAAGTATGGTTAAGTCAATTTTTTTTGAATGAATCATACCAAAGCTCATCGCAGAATCAAAAGAGCTAGCGCCTGGAAGTGCTGTAATAGTTTGTTTGCCTGCATTGATAACGTCAGGGTCAACAGCATACTCTTTTGGGAAAGGCCCAACGCCCAATAAGCCGTTTTCGCTTTGAAAGCAAACGTTGATGCCTTCGTGCAAATAGTTGGCTACAAGTGTAGGTATGCCAATGCCTAAATTAACGTAGGTATTGTTTTTTACTTCTTTAGCAATTCTTTTTGCGATACCTTCTTTATCTAACATAATATTTTATTTACTAGTTGTACGTTTTTCAATTCTTTTCTCATAATTTTTTCCTTCAAAAATTCGGTGCACATAAATGCCGGGTGTATGAATTTGATCGGGATCCAGCATGCCTGGTTCTACAAGTTCTTCAACTTCGGCAATGGTAATTTTACCGGCCATTGCCATGAGTGGATTAAAGTTGCGCGCTGTGCTTTTAAAAATTAAGTTTCCATCGGTGTCACCTTTCCATGCTTTTACAATGGCAAAATCTGCGTTAAAAGCAGTTTCTAGTATATATTCTTTACCATCAAAAATTCTGGACTCTTTACCGTTGGCAACTTCTGTGCCAACACCTGCAGGTGTAAATATGGCTGGCATACCATAACCAGCAGCCATGCATCTAAACGCGAGTGTTCCTTGCGGGATAAGTTCAACTTCTAGTTCACCAGAAAGTAGTTGTCTTTCAAACTCTTCATTTTCGCCAACATAGGACGATATCATTTTTTTAACTCTTTTTTGTTGGAGTAGTAAGCCAATTCCAAAATCATCGATGCCTGCATTATTTGAAATGCAGGTTAAACCCGTTGTTCCTTTTTCTAAAATGGCTTGAATGCAATTTTCGGGAATACCACAAAGGCCAAATCCGCCTAACATGATAGTACATCCATCTGTGATGTCTGCTACTGCAGCCCTAGCGTCTGTTACAAGTTTATAAATCATGGAAAAAAATTAGTTTGAATTCAATATAAAAATACCATTTTTCATGAATACTAACAATTATTAGTATTGTCTAGTTTTTAAATTTGTATATTTATTACAAAAATTATTTGATGCGCTTGTTATGTTTACCTCTTATCCTATTTTTTTATTTAACTAGTTTTGGTCAACAGCAAAAGCCAAACGTCATCTATATTTTAGCAGATGATTTGGGTATTGGCGACGTATCTGTGTTTAATAAAGCAAGTAAAATAAATACACCCAATATTGATGCGCTAGCAGCTAGCGGCATGCGCTTTACAGACGCGCATAGTGGCTCTGCCGTTTGTACACCAACTCGTTATGGAATTTTAACGGGTAGGTATGCATGGCGAACGCATTTGCAAAATGGGGTGCTGTGGAGTTATGATACAGCACTTATAAATCCGGAACGTAAAACGGTTGCCTCTGTATTTAAAAATAGCGGTTATAAAACAGCATGTATTGGTAAATGGCATTTGGGACTAGGTTGGCAAAAAAATGCAAATAATGAAATAGATTTTTCCAAGGCGGTAACAACAGGTCCAAATACAGTTGGGTTTGATTATAGTTATATTATTGGTGCCTCATTGGATTTGCCACCTTATGTATTTATTCAAGACCACCAATTAACTGCTCCTATTATAGATACCATAAATGAAACGACGGTGCCAGGATTTTGGCGTAAAGGACCAATTGCTAAGGGGTTGCAGCATAAAAATGTATTAACCGACATTACCCAAAAAGCAGTGGATTATATTCAGGAACAAAAAAACAATAAAGCGCCTTTCTTTTTGTATTTACCATTAACAGCGCCACATACCCCCATTTTGCCTACTGCTGGTTTTGAAGGAAAATCAAACATTAACCCCTACGCAGATTTTGTTTTAATGACAGATGCTATGCTCGGAAAAATCATGGATGCCCTACAAGCAGCGGGTATGGATCAAAATACAATGGTTGTTTTTACAAGTGATAATGGCGCATCTCCTGCTTCCGATTTTAAAACGTTGCTTGCAGCGGGCCATGATGTTAGTGCAGGATATAGAGGGGCAAAAGCAGATATTTTTGAAGGTGGGCACCGCATACCATTTGTTGTAAAATGGCCGCAAGTTATTAAAGCAAACACTGTTTCCGATAAAACTATTTCACTAACAGATTTTTATGCAACCGTTGCTTCATTTCTACATGAAAAAATAAATAGTAACGAAGCAGAAGATAGTTATAGTATAATGCCGTTACTTACCAATAAAACCAATTTATATGCTCGCCCTAATATTATACATCACTCTATTAATGGTAAATTTGCCATTAGGTCTGGTCATTATAAATTGATATTTGCGCGAGGTTCGGGTGGATGGAGCGCACCTACCGAAGCTGCAGCTTTAAAACAACAATTGCCGCCCATTCAGTTATATGACCTAAGTAAAGACCCGACCGAGAAAAATAATATTGCCGGCAAAAAGCCTCAAATAGTTGCTCAATTAAAGGCACTACTTGAAAAGCAAGTAGTAGAGGGGCGTTCTACCCCCGGCAAGCCTCAAAAAAACGACGTTTTAGTTAATTTTTAGATAGTTTATATAAGCATTGTTTTTTACATTGGGGGATAGAATAAACCCTTTATGAAAAAGCAGTTAGCCTTAATTGTAAGCATGTTTTTGTTTTGTGCGAGTATGGCACAAATTCACAAAATGCCAGCATATCCGTTGGTAACGCACAATCCTTATTTTAGTATTTGGTCTTTTTCGGATGACATTCAAAAATCTACTACTAGACACTGGACAGGCTATGATCAGGGTTTAATTGGCTACGCAAAAGTGGATGGGGTGCAATATCAAATTTTGGGCGACATGCAACTTCCAAGTACGCCTATTGCTGCGGTTGGTGAGGTAGATCCAGTCAACTGCTTGTATACTTTTGAAACACCAGGTGTAGGTTGGAATCAAGAAAAATTTGAAACAACAAAATGGGAAACCGGAAAGCTTCCTTTTGGTAAAGGTTGGGATAATGATTTTGCAACAGCTTGGGATACAAAAGAAATTTGGGTGCGCCGAACCTTTAATTATGATGGAGCTGCTATTGACAATTTACTTGCTAAACTCAGGTACGACGAAGATATAGAAGTGTACCTCAATGGTAATAAAATTTATAGTTGCGGCAACTGTTATGTAACTTCTGTTAAAACCTATCTATTAGAGGAAGTGTTTAAAAAATATTTGCATAAAGGCGAAAATACAATTGCCATGCACTGCCTTAATTCACAGGGTTATGCTTGGTTAGATGCTGGCTTGTATGCGAGGAAAAATTTCACAAATATACAACTTGCAAAACAGGACAATGTCACAGTTACGGCCACCAAAACCAGCTATCGCATGCTTTGTGGACCTGTTGCTGTTTCGATAGATTTTTTATCGCCACTGTTAGCAAGTAATTTGGATATACTCTCTAGGCCCTTATCTTATATCAGTTTTACATCTAGCGCTACCGATAATAAAAAGCATGATGTTCAAATACTATTTGGCGTAAGTACAAGTATTGTAAAGGATAGATCTTCTCAAATTGAAAATACAACAGAAGGCAGTTATAATAACATAAAATATTTAAAAACGGGTGTTGCAGATCAAAAACTGCTCGCAAAATCGGGTGATGATTTGCGCATCGATTGGGGCTATGCTTATTTGTCTTTGAATAATAGTAAAGCTATACTCGCTACTAAAACGAGTGCCCAAATATTATCGCAAATTGCAGGTGTTTCAGAAAGCACAAAAGTAGCAGATAATTACCTCACGGTACAGTTAAATCAAAAGCCAGGTGCGTCGGAAGCCGTAACCGATAGGGTGATGCTATCTTATGATGAAATAAAATCAGTACAGTATTTTGGTGCCAATTTAGATCCTTGGTGGAAAAAGAAATACACAACCATGGAGGGTCTTATAAGTTTTGCTGCCACAGATTATACGAGGGTAGCTGCTTTATGTGATGCATTTGATAAAAATTTATATAATAGTGCTACAAAAAGTGGCGGTCCAGAATATGCTGCTTTATGCGTTACAGCCTACAGGCAATCATTGGCGGCACACAACACCATTAGAGGGCCGCAGGATCAACTTTTATTTCCTCAAAAAGAAAACTATAGCAACGGCTCTATTTGGACAGTAGACGTTACCTATCCATCTGCACCACTTGCTTTATTATACAATCCTGATTTATTAAAAGGTATGGTAGCGCCTTTAATTGAATATTCTGAAACGGGCAAGTGGAAAAAACCTTTTCCAGCACATGATTTAGGCACCTATCCGCTTGCAAATGGACAAACGTATCCGGCCGATATGCCAGTAGAAGAAGCTGGTAATATGATTTTATTAACCGCTGTTATTTGTAAGGCAGAAAATAATATTTCGTTTGCAAAACCACACTGGAAAGTGCTATCTGAGTGGGTTAATTTTTTAGTAAACGATGGGCTTGATCCAGTTAACCAACTTTGTACCGACGATTTTGCCGGTCATTTATCTCGCAATGCAAACCTATCTATTAAAGCTATTGTGGGTATTGGTGCTTACGCACAAATGGCAAATAAAATGGGCATGCCAGCTGTTGCAGAAAAGTATAGCGCTATTGCTAAAGACTATGCAACCAAGTGGTTAAGCCTTGCCTCTGTTGGGGATCATTACGCTTTAACATTTGACAAAGGCAATACCTGGAGTCAGAAATACAATTTAGTGTGGGATAAATTATTAGACCTGAAATTATTTTCGGCCGAAGTATATAAAAAAGAGATTGCTTATTATTTAACCAAGCAAAATAAATATGGCTTACCACTAGATAGTAGAAAAACATACACCAAAAGCGATTGGGTTATTTGGACGGCTAGTATGGCTGCCAATCAAAAAGATTTTACGACGCTAATGCACCCCATTTATTTGTATGCAACCGAAACAGCCTCAAGGGTTCCTATCAGCGACTGGCATGAAACCCATACCGGCAAGCAGGTTGGCATGCAAGCGCGTAGTGTAGTAGGTGGTTATTTTATGAAATTATTAATTGATCGTTGGGAACAAAAATAGATATATGAAACATTTAGAAGGATTAATTGCGGCTCCGTTTACACCCTTTCATAAGGATGGGTCTTTAAACTTAGATATAATACCCACTTATTGTCAAATGCTGCAAAGCAATAAAGTAACGGGTGCATTTATTTGTGGCTCAACTGGAGAAGGTGTTTCATTAACACTCGAAGAAAAAAAGCTGATCATGAACGCTTGGGCTTCTGCAGTTGGCTATAACCCAAATTTTACAGTCATTCCTTTTTTAGGGGGCACTTGTATTGCAGATTGTAAAAATTTAGCGCTCTATGCTAAAAGTATTGGACTCCGAGCGGTTGCTTTTACAGCGCCATATTATTTTAAACCAGCAAATGCAAATGTGCTTGCAAAAGCATGTATCGAAATAGGTGAAGCTGTTCCTGATTTGGCATTTTATTATTATCATATTCCTGTTTTAACGGGCGTAGATATGACCATGTATGAACTACTACAAGCTGTGCATGGCAAACTCAGTAACTTTGCCGGTATCAAGTATACCCACGAAGATTTTATGGATTATTTTTCTTGTATGCGTTTTGCAAATGGCACTTATGATATGCTTTGGGGTAGAGATGAAAATATGTTATCGGCGCTAGTGCTAGGGGCGAAAGGAGCTGTAGGTAGTACCTATAATTATGCTGCACCACTTTATATGGCCTTAATTGAAGCCTACAATAACAATAATTTGGAATCTGCACGTGCCTTACAGCAGCAATCGATAGAGATGATTCGGTTATTAGGTAAATATGGTGGTATTGCAACTGGTAAAGCTTACATGAAAAAAATGGGGATGGATTGTGGTGAGTTTAGACTTCCTATTTCTAATATGTCGGATGCTCAATTTGAACTATTTAGTAGAGATGTAGACGCTTTAGGTTTTAGTGCCTATGCTTCAAAAATTTATAAATAATGAATTGTGATTGCTCTCGTAAATACAAATTGTTGCTACTCGGGATATGCTTGTGCTTTGCTGGAATGGCGCAAACCAAATACCAGCATCCAATTGTATGGCATGAAGCGGGTGTATTACCCCATTTAAGGGATGCGCAACCAAACATTGGTTTATCAGGAATTATTACTGGCACTATTGGTAATACATTAATTATTGCGGGTGGTAATAATTTTCCTGCAGGGTTGCCTTGGGAAGGGGGCACAAAAAAATACTACAAAAATGCATATGTATATGCTATAAAAAATGATACATTAATAAATTATGTTTTATTTAAGCTTCCTTATAATGTGGCATATCCAGCAGTTGCACAATTAAAGGATGGCATTGTTTATGCAGGGGGAGAAAACGAAACAGGGCCTATCAATGCAGTTTACAGCATTCAAAAAAGTTCAGGCACTGGCGGCTTTGATGTAATTACATGGCCCAATTTGCCCGAAGCGCTAACGAGTGCGGTAGCTGTAGCTACAAATTCTGCAGTGTATGTTTTTGGCGGTGCCAATAGTAAAGGTGTTTCCGATAAAGTGTGGGCGCTTTATTTTAATAATGTTAAGGCAGGTTGGAAACATGTCTCTAACATGCCGCAGTCCACTGCTTTTGCTGCTGCATCACTATTGAAGGGTCAAATATATATTATGGGAGGACGTTGTAAAGGAGCTAATGGTATTAGTAAAATATACAATCAAGTTTTTACATGGGATATTGCTAATAATACTTGGTATGAAAAATCGCCACTTCCGCAAACAGTTTCTGCTGCTACCGCCGTTACATTAAACGATAGTAGTATTTTATTTATTGGGGGTGATAAAACAGTTATTTTTCATGAAGTAGAATTATTGGCTGCAAGAATTGCTGCTACAGCTGATACTGCTATTAAAAATGAACTAACAGCCATTAAAAATAATTTACAAAAAACACATCCTGGATTTAGTAAAGAGGTGCTCCGTTATAATAGTGAATCAAATACATGGGGGCCATATGCGCAATTAAGCTTTACGGCCCCTGTTACAACACATGCATTTATCAATAACAACAAAATATATTTACCTGTTGGTGAAATAAAACCTGGAATCAGAACTCCTAAAATTTGGGTTGGTTCTTTTAAAAAATAAAAATGACCGAATCAAAAAAATATCCTTGGATTGTAGTTGGCCTTTTATGGGTGGTTGCACTTTTAAATTATATGGACCGCCAGATGATTGCAACTATGCGTCCTTCGATGCAACTTGATATTGCAGAATTACAACAGGCAACCAACTATGGTTATTTAATGGCTGTGTTTTTATGGGTGTACGGTTCTATGAGTTCGTTTTCTGGAATGATTGCCGATCGTATTAATAGAAAAGGTCTCATTATAGGAAGCCTTTTTGTGTGGTCGTTGATAACATTTGCCATGGGTTTTGCAACAACATTTAATGAGCTTTACTGGTTAAGAGCAATTATGGGTTTAAGTGAAGCAATATATATTCCTGCCGGTTTATCACTTATCGCTGATTACCATTCCGATAAAACCAGGTCATTGGCTGTTGGGCTTCACATGTCTGGTATATATATGGGGCAAGCACTTGGAGGCTTTGGTGCAACGGTTGCTAAACTATTTTCATGGCAGTATACGTTTATGGTATTTGGCGCCTTTGGTATGCTCTATGCATTTGTATTGATTGTTTTTTTACAGGATAATATTAAAAGAGAGATACTTGATAAGGCGCAAAAAGGGTACCAGTCTGTTTTAAAAAGTGTAACGGGATTGCTGTCTTCTTTTTCGTTTTGGATTATCATTTTATATTTTGCCGTACCAAGTTTTCCGGGCTGGGCCATTAAAAATTGGGCACCAACTTTAATTGCCGATAAGTTACATATAGAAATGTCTTTAGCTGGTCCTTTAACTACTATTTCAATTTCATTTTCCTCTTTAGTAGGTGTAATTGTAGGCGGATATTTTTCCGATAAGTGGGTGCAAAAAAATGTGCGTGGCAGAATTTATATTGGCGCCCTGGGCTTGTCGCTCATGATTCCTGCTTTATTGCTGCTCGGTTATAGCGATTCAATTTTTGTTGTTTTTGCTGCTGCGTCTATGTTTGGTTTTGGATTTGGCATGTTTGACACCAATAACATGCCAATTTTATGTCAATTTGTGCCTGCAAATAGTAGGGCAACAGCTTATGGCTTTTTAAATACGGCAGGCATTTTTGCCGGTGCTGTTATCACCGATTACCTGGGTAAATCGTCAGATGCCGGAAATTTAAATAGAGATTTTGCAGCACTTGCTATCATTGTTGCTGCTATAATTGCAATACAATTGTTATTTTTAAGGCCTAAACAACCTATTGCTTAAAATTATTTCATTTCATGTACGATCAAGAACAACTTGTAGCTTTGGCTAACTTTTACAAGCATCAATTATTAGAAGACACCATTCCTTTTTGGTTTCCAAGATCTTACGATCAGGAGCATGGCGGTTTTTTATTTATGCGTGATGCCGATGGATCTTTAATTGATGATGATAAAGCTGTTTGGATTCAGGGAAGAGCCGTTTGGACACTATCTACATTATATAATACCATCGAAAAAAAACAGGAATGGCTTGATGGCGCAAAACTTGGTTACGACTTTTTAAACAAACATTGTTTTGACACAGACGGTCAAATGTTTTTTCACGTTATGCGTGATGGTAGTCCTATCAGAAAACGTCGATATTTTTTTTCAGAAACATTTTATGTTATTGGTGCCGCTGCCTATGCAAAGGCAAGTGGCGACGAGGAGGCTGCTGATAATGCAAGAAGGGTATTTACCAAATGTTTAGCATACGCAAATACACCCGGTTTGTTAGCGCCAAAGTATTCTGGTTTAAGGCCTAGTATAGGAATTGGTGTTCCCATGATATTAATGAATACAGCCCAGCAGTTGAGAGACACTATTGGAGATCCTCGTTGTGACGATCTCATTAGTGGATGGATTGATACTATCGAAAAATATTTTGTAAAAGATGATATTGAATGTGTGATGGAACAGGTGGCGCCTGATGGATCTATCATTAACCACATCGATGGTCGAACCTTAAATCCGGGGCATGCGATAGAAGGAGGTTGGTTTATTTTACAAGAAGCAAAGTATAGAAACAATGATCCACACTTAATTGCACTTGGCTGTAAAATGATTGATTATATGTGGAAGCGTGGTTGGGATGAAGCCCATGGCGGTCTTTTGTATTTTAGTGACGTATACAATAAGCCCGTACAGGAATATTGGCAGGATATGAAATTTTGGTGGCCTCACAACGAAACCATTATTGCCACACTGATGGCGTATTTATTAACTGGAGAAGAACGGTATGCGGTTATGCATAAGCAAGTGCATTATTACGCCTATAGTAAATTTCATGATAAAGAAAATGGCGAATGGTTTGGTTATTTACACCGTGATGGTACGATAGCACAAAAAGCAAAAGGTAATTTATTTAAAGGCCCTTTTCATTTGCCTAGACAAGAATGGCTTTGCTATATGATGCTTGATCAATATTTAAAAAGTATAAAAAATTAATTTATGAAAAAAGTATTTTCTATTATTTTAATGATGGCGTCTTTGGTGTCGATGGCACAGGACAGCACATTTAATAAATCTGATTTAAATAGTGTAGCAAAAGTTTTTGATTTGACATTTAGTCAAAAAGAAATAGATACGCTTTATTCCGATGTAAAAGATAATTTATACAATTATCAAAGCATGCATAAGCATACGCTCAATAATTCCACGCCACTTAGTATGTGGCAATCGCCTATTGTGCCTGGAATGAAATTAAATACAGTGCAACAACTCGTTAAATGGGGTGTAGGCGTTACTGCCGCGCTTCCTGCTAATAAAAATGACCTTGCATTTTATTCGATAGAACAGTTAGCCTATCTAATAAAAAATAAAAAAATAACCTCGGTACAACTAACACGTTTCTTTATTGAACGCATCAAAAGCTACGGAGATACTTTACAGTGTTTGATTAGTTTAACTGAAGATCTTGCGCTTGAGCAAGCACAAAAAGCAGACGCTGAAATTGCAGCAGGAAAATACAAGGGACAATTACATGGCATCCCTTATGGCCTTAAAGATTTATTTGCTGTAAAAGGCACTAAAACAACATGGGGCGCCGAGCCGTATAAAAATCAAATGATTGATGAGGACGCTTATGTTTATACAAAACTAAAAGAAGCGGGGGCGGTGCTCGTAGCTAAATTTACGTTGGGCGCACTTGCCATGGGCGATTACTGGTATGGTGGTAGAACCAAAAACCCTTGGAATTTAAAATATGGTTCATCTGGTTCGTCGGCGGGATCTACTTCGGCAACCGTTGCTGGGCTTGTGCCTTTTGCTATTGGTACCGAAACTTGGGGAAGTATTGTATCCCCTTCTACAACCTGTGGTGCTACTGGACTAAGACCCACTTTTGGTTCTATTAGTAGATCTGGTGCAATGGCATTAAGTTATAGTTTAGATAAAGTAGGCCCTATATGTAGGTCAGCTGCAGATGCTGCTGTTGTATTTTATTATTTACATGGCACAGACGGCAAAGATTTATGTGCCGTAAACATGCCTTTTAATTACAACACAGCTAAACCTGTAACAGCTTATAAAATTGCATACGCCAAAAATTATTTCGATAAAATTAAAGACACTACAAGACCTGAGTGGTTAGCTCTTAAAGCATTTGAAAAAATGGGTGCTACTTTAATTCCAGTTAATTTTCCGGATAGTGGGGTGTATAAATTTAATATCATGGATGTAGTAATTGGGGTAGAATGTGCTGCACAATTTGATGATCTTACCCGCTCCAATCAAGACGACGTTCTTACCCGCCAAACAAAAAATGATTGGCCTAATCAATTTAGAACGGCTCGGTTTGTGCCTGCTGTAGAATATATTAATGCGCAGCGCCACCGCTTTTTACTCATGAAAGACGTAAATGAAGCTATCGCGCCATATGATGCAATTATTTGTCCATCAAGAGGGGATGGCAATCAATCTGCAATTACAAACCTTACTGGAAACCCTGTAGTATGTGTGCCGGTTGGTTTTGATAAGCGCAACAACTTGCCAGTTGGTATTAGCTTTGTTGGAAAATTATTCGACGAAGCCAGTATTTTAAGAATTGCAAAAGCGTATCAAGATGCAACAGGTTGGGATGAGCTGCACCCGGTTTTGTTCAAGTAAACTAGTTATTTATTTCACTTACTGGACTCATTTGACTCTTATATATCAAAAAGAAGCCTTGGCCAGGTATTATATTAGGTATAATTGGACTAGTAGTACTTTATGTATTGTATCATTTTTTGGGGCAGTAGCTTTTTATTAACGTCATTTATCAAATTTTTGAGTAGTAATAGGGCACACTATCACTACTTTTTTTGCGTTTTAGGCAAATTTGTTAATTAATAGTGTATTATTTTATCTGTTTTATTAAACAATATTACTAAATTTGATAATCTTTAACCTAAAATGCTTGTTATGTTGAATGTAATTTCGGTTCTTTCTCCGGTTATCTTAGCGCTTTACTTGTTAGGTTTATTGTACACTGCTTTATCAGGCAAATCCGCCACAACACAATTATCAATCTCCGAATTGAACGACTCAATTAAAAAAATGAGTGGTGCTTGGTGGTTTATGATTCCAGTAGTAGGTTTATTTGCATTCATCTACAACATTGTTGCAACCGCTTTGTGGTTTTTGTTTGTTGTATTGCAATTCCTGCTTCATCTATGTAAATGGGTTTGGAACGAAGTGATAATTGCTGCGGGTTATTTGTTATTTAAAATTGCATGGCACTATTTTGTAAAATGGCCATGGAAAGTTTTATTGTCTGCCTTTGGCGCAATTAGGCCTTCCTTTACTTTTGCTAATTTTAAAATTGGTGCTTGGAGTTTGTCCGTTTCATTTCTAATAGCTTTTTTAGGTAAGTACCTGGCATCTACATTTGATTGGTGGCAAGGTATTGGAACTATTTTCACTATTTTATCTGTAATTCCAATTGGCATAGGTATTACTCATGTCATTTATGCTACAAAATCTATGGATGCTGCATCTCAAAAGGAGAGTCGCACTAAGTTTGTGAAGCATTTAGTTACGTTACTTGCTGTTTTTGGTATTTTCTTTGCCGTTGAATTTGCACTTATTTATGTAGGCACATTTACTGGCTTTTCACATTTCTTTTCTGCTGTATTTGCATCAGGAACTTTGTTAGGCTCTTTCTTCTTAATTTTTAATGGAGGATTATTGGTGTTCTGTTTAAGTGCATTACCTTCCTATTCTTTAGATTTTAATGGATCAAATAAAGAATTATTAGAAGGATTTGGAAAGCATATTTACAGTAAAGGTCCTCAATACTTATTAGCCATCCCTGCTTGTCTTATACCAGCAATAATAGTGAGCATTGTACCTTACTTCTTGTCTCAAGGTGCAAGCTTTGTTGCTAAAGAAGCAACTAATGCTGCATTTGAATATAGAATCAATAGCGCCAAGTCTGCTATGGACTCAGGTTTCACAAGAAATTACAGCGCTTGGCAAGACTTGTCAATTACTTCAGATAGTCTTAAAAAATTAATGGCTGCTGATTTAAATCACGCTTCCGAAGAAGCTAGTATTGGTGCACTTGAAACCAATAAAACCTTCATGTCTGACTTTTATTCTAAGCATGTATCTGAATATGCTGCATTACCGCTTGGAATTTTAGGCACTTCATATAATTACTATGAGAAGCAGCAAAAATCAATGGTTAATTTAAATGGATATGGTTCTGGTTTGGAAGTTGATAGTACCTTGTTAGATTACAAGTCTAATCTGGACGCTCAAATTGCTAGCATGGCGGATCAAAATGTCGCAACTCCAGCTATAGATTCAGCTGCTCCAGTTGCTACAGTTGCAGATTCGGCAGCTGTCCCAGCGGCACAGGTTGCAACAGCTGATCCTACCGAGGCTCAAAGAAAAGCACGTTTGGAAGAAATATCTAAACATGTAGGTGCAATTTTAAGCGCTAATCAATCTTCAATAGACGCTAGTAAAACTTCTACTACACTCGGCTATTTGTTTGCTTCCTTGTTAATGTGTGTACTAATGGGTATCTCATTTGCACCTGCCGTAGCTTTATTTGCACATGTAAATATGGGTATTTATGGAGGTGATGATAGCGGTAAATGGTTTGCTACAGAACAAATTGAAGCAGCACATGCAGCCAATAAAAATCAACCTTTACTAGGTTTAGTTTTGTTGCCATTAGCGATCCCTCAATTAGCAAAACTTATTGTTACTGTTTATACTGTCTTACAATTAGGAAGTTTTGGTGTGCCAGCTTTTAGTTTTGGAGGAATTATGGATGCTTTTAAAGAGTTACCAGCACGTTATAGTCTAAGTAATTCAACAGCTGCAGTAGCAGACACTGCTGTTACATATGAAAATAATGAATTAGAAATTCCTGCACCAGCTAGTGATACTGCAGCTGTTGCTATGCCTGTAGAATCAGTGATTGGCGATGCAACTGTTGCGGCAGATACTACGTCCTTTTAATAGGTTGGATTTTTTATAAAGAGTATTAATACCCCTGCAAGGCCCGCTAAATAGCGGGCCTTGCATTTTTTATAATTATTATGGAGATTTAGGATTATCTAACTCACATTTTATCAACTTTTATTATCTTAGATACATATTAGATTTAATATAATAACTAATTGAAAATCAATTAATTATTATATTAATATATAAAATTATTTTTATTCATTTTTTCATAAACTTGGTGATTCTCAACTATAGAGCTTATTTTTTTGATAACAATTGCATAAAAAGTTTGTTATTTTAGTATAAACAAATTCATTTGCCCTATGGAACACCTTAAAATCGCTTCCGACAATTACGTAGCATTTACGTTTTTTATCGGAACAATGGCTATGATGGCCGCATCTGTATTTTTCTTCTTTGAGTTGAGTACGACTCCAACAAAATGGAGAACTTCGGTATTGGTATCTGGTTTAATTACCTTCATTGCAGCAGTACACTACTACTACATGAGAGGGTACAACTTAGAAACTGGAGATTCACCTACATTTTTCAGATATGTAGATTGGATTTTAACAGTGCCTCTAATGTGTGTTGAATTCTATTTGATCACTAAAAAAGCTGGTGCTAAGCAAGGCTTATTATGGAAGTTGATTTTCGCTTCTTTAGTAATGCTTGTAACTGGTTACTTTGGTGAAACAATCTACAGAGGAAGTAGTGTAATCTGGGGTGTAGTCTCTGGTGCTGCTTATTTCTACATTGTTTACTTAGTATGGTTTGGAGAAGTTTCTCAACTTGCTCAAACAGCTGGTGCTCAAGTTGCAAAAGCAACGAAAACACTTGCTTGGTTTGTACTTGTTGGATGGGCTATCTATCCGCTAGGTTACATTTTAGGAACTCCAGGTGGATTATTTGGTATCCAATTAGTTGCAGACGCTGCAGCAGCTTCTCATTACATGGATATCGTATACAACGTTGCAGATGCAATTAATAAAATTGGATTTGGTTTAGTGATCTATTCATTAAGCAGAACTCAAGATTAATTCATTCAATATTTTTTTACAAAGGCGAGGTATGTGTTTAATGCACACCTCGCCTTTTGTTTTACATGTCTATGAGCCCAAAAAATATCATTCATCCTAAAATGAATACCTACGATTATGTATTTATTGGTATGGGTGCATCAAATGGGTTGATGATATTAGAGTTAATAAAGAGAGGGTATCATATTTCAAAGCGCATCATTGTTATTGAGCCACTTCAAAAAAATACCAACGACAAAACCTACTGCTTTTGGGCTTCTCCCTCTGATAGTATTGTAAAGGATTTATCAGCTATAATAAGTTATCAATATAATTTTGTTCAAACCAATGTTAGGGAAATACAATCAATTGATAATCAGCCTTATTTTTGTATTAAAAGTATCGATTTTTACAATCATGTTATGGCAGCTATCGAGGCCCATAACATTGAAAGGGTTTCGGCTGCTGTAGAATCTACTATATCGGGTCCGGATAGTGTCCAAATTGTAACTAATCATCAAACAGTTTTTGGCGCATGTGTTTTTGATAGTAGGCCGCCAAATTTTACACTAAACCCAGGTAAGCAAGATTATTTACTTCAATCTTTTTTTGGCTATCATATCCGTCTTAAAAACGCTACCCTAGATGTCAACAAATTTCAGATGATGAATTTTGATGTAGACCAATCTGACTATACACAGTTTGTTTACAATTTGCCTTATGCTTCTAACGAATGTTTGGTAGAACTTACCAGGTTTGGCATTGATAACATAGATACTAACTACGCTAAAAAAATATTGGATGAAAAAATTAGGGCTCAATTTGGGGCCTATGAAATTATAGCAGAAGAAGAGGGTTGTATTCCTATGACAGTGCTAAAGCAGCCCGCATCTATTGATAGCCGTATAATACATATGGGTGCAAGAGCCAATTTAATTAAGCCTACAACCGGGTATGGTTTTAAAAAGATGTACGAATTTGCAGCTGCTTTTGAAAATCCAGCAAAAGCTCCATTATCAAAAAATCGGTTTTTATTTTACGACCACTTACTTTTAATCATATTAATTAGGTGGCCGCAGCTGGGCAAAAAAATATTTACTGCATTATTTCAAAATAATACGATACAACGCATTTTTTCTTTTTTAGATGAAAAGTCTGCTGTCGTAGACGAAGTAAAAATATTTGCTTCATTGCCAACCGTTCCTTTTTTAAGAGCCTGCGGCATATACTTTACAAGCTATTTTAAAAAGGGGCACCTATTTACAACCGGGTTTATAATTTTGTATTTTTTACTGCAATGGATCTGCCCAGCAATCGCTGGTCAATTTGGATATGTTGCTTTGATTGCAGGCCTATTAACAGTGGGACTTCCGCATGGTGCAGTAGATCATTTATTGGTACAGTCTAAAAAGTTTAATCTCTTTAAGTTTGTGGTGCAGTATGTAATTATTATAGCAGCCTATTTTACAGTTTGGCAGTGGTTTCCTGTATTTTCATTAATCTTATTTATTACTTATTCGGCCTATCATTTTGGCGAATCTGAAATGGTCGAAATGAAGGTTTCGCTTGCTACGATATTACAAAAATTATTTGCTTTTGTAATTGGTTTATCCATTTTACTCTTCATTATTTTCTCGCATCTAGAAACTTCTATTTTGGTACTTAATAATATGAAGGGGGTCTCCAGTTTTATTGAAAAAATTGATCTTTACCAGTATAAAAATCCAGTGCTTGCTATTACTTATTTTTTATTGTTGCCACTTTGGTGGATATCAAAAAAAACATGCTTGTTTTTGATGGCTATACTTTTAGTGGGTACTCAAATGCCACTCATGCTTGCCTTTGGACTTTATTTTATAGGCTCACATAGCATTAATGCATGGGGTCATATCTCTGGTAAATTAAGGATAGGTCCCCAAAAGCTCTATCTAGCATCGATTCCGTTTAATGCGGGTGCGGTGGTGATTTTTTCTGTGTTTTTATACCTGCAACATGCAAATGCACAACTGATACAATCTTACGCTGCTACTTTTTTTATTTTCTTGGCTTGTGTAAGCCTTCCACATATTATACTAATGCACCTTTTCTATAAAAAAGAAGCTTAAAAATCTAGTTGATTAAAAAAGTCTTCTTCCTTCATTTCTTGTACAGCACCAGCTGGTAAATTTCCTAAATAAATATTTTCGATAGCGACTCTTATAAGTCTGATGCACTTATGATGCACGGCTGCCACCATTTTGCGTACCTGATGAAATTTCCCTTCGGTTAATGTTATGAGTAACCAACTGGTTACTACATTTTGATGCATGGGTGTTGCTGTTATTAGTAAAGAAGCCTCAAATAAATGCTGGAAGGCTGTAGGGTCTTCTACTATGGTTACTGCGCAGGGGCTTGTTACATATGTGCTACCACCGGGTGCACTAATTTGAATACCACTTGCTAGTGCATCTGCAGTGGCAGGGGTTATTTTATTTTTAACTTGAACGAGGTAGGTTCTGGTATGCGGCTTATGACCTTGAAATAAAAGCTTGGTCACTTTTTTATTGGTGGTTAATAATAACAGTCCTTCAGAATTGTTGTCTAACCTGCCAATAGCATGGGTACCCTCCGGAAATTCAAAATCTAAACTACCAAGTAAGTTAACATCGTGCGAACTCATAAATTGAGAAACCATATTTATCGGTTTATGTACTACAAAGTATCGGTGCGCTGTCATGGCAGCAAATTACTTAATATTGCATATGCAACAAGTGTCAAATGACCCCTTACACGGTAAAACCCTCGAAAAAATAGTAACTGAACTCGTTGCTTATTTTGGATGGGAAGATTTAGGGCAGCATATCCCAATCAATTGTTTTAATGACAACCCTAGCATTCAATCGAGCCTAAAATTTTTACGTAAAACTCCGTGGGCCCGCAAAAAAGTAGAGGATTTATATGTAAGAATGATTAGCGGATAATGACGTGTAATTCGCCCGCTAATTGGCTTTAACCACGGGCGCTTTTGCCTCCGTGGTGTCTGTTACAAGAATAGGGATTTTATAACCACCCGTATCAATTTTTAATCCTTGTATTTTTTGTTGCAACTGAGTCAAGGAGCTTTTTGTAAATCCAGTACCATAGAGGTATACTTTTTTTAATTTTTTAAGGGCGCTTAAGCCATTAATACCTGCTTCTGTTGTTTTTGTTTGTGCAATACTTAGTGTCTCTAAATTTTCAAATGCAGCTAATGCAGTAAGTCCTTTATCTGTTATGGCAGTACTATTTAAAAACAACTGTTTGAGTTGTTTGCAATTCGATAGCGCGCTTATATGTTCGTTTGTAATTGTAGTAAAGGATGCGTTTAATTGTAATAGTTGGTCGGGTATTGTAGACAATAGTTCAAACGTATGTGTAGTAATTTTTTCTACACCAATTAAATTAGCTCTTACATAATTAGACCCGTTAACAATAGGTATAATAACAATACCTTCTTTGTTTAATTGAGCAAGTATATCAGATGCAATAGGGCTTGCATTTTTACTAGGGAGGATACCTGCAACTTCATTTGAGCCATCACCATCATTACTTGCACCATTTGAAAACGATGCTAATAGTCCTTTAATAGCAGCTGTTTGCTTTGTATTTTTTACAGCTGCTGTAAAATTGGCACCCGACTGTATCCACCAGTGTAGTAAGGCTATCTCATCTTTTGTAAGCTGCGGTTTTTGTACAGGTGGCATATGGTCTTCGTTGGCAGTAGGAAGTAGTATTCGATTGATCATTTCACTACTACCAGGTTGGTAGGGGGTTAATACTTTTCCTTCTTCGCCACCTTGTACAATATAATTAGGAAGGTCGAGTCTTAATTTTCCTTTTTGTTTGCTTTCGCCATGACAACTATAACATTTAGTAGCAAGGATGGGTTCAATAATATCTTTGTATACAATAGCCTCATTCATATTGGCAATTGTTTTTTTATTGCTACCTGCTCTGCTACTATTAAAGGAAGCCGTTAAATAGTCAGCTCCATGTGTAAGGGTTCCGCCATAATGCCCAGTAACCATAATAAGTGTAGTTAATACAATTATGAGTGCGCCAAATATTGGAAGCTTTTTTTGATACATAAAATAACATACAACACTTGTAATAGCAGTTGTAATACCAAGCCACTGATGTTTAAATATGATATCCTCGTTGTAGGCATCTGAAATAGAAAGTAAATAACCTGTTATGCAGGATAGGATGGAAAAAAATGAACCAATCGCAAGTGCGGGCGCAACCGCTGCCGACAAATTTGCAAATCTTTGTTTTTTAGATGCAAAAAACAGTAGGGCAGCAAAGAGTAAAATGCCAATAGGCAAGTGAACAAAAACTGGGTGTAACCTTCCAATACCAGTACTCATCATTTGCATCATTTTTAAGCTATAATATCATGAATAACTTTACCACGCACATCTGTTAATCTAAAATTTCGACCCTGTGATTCGTACGTGAATTTTTCGTGGTCAAAACCTAACTGATTTAAAATAGTGGCCTGCACATCAAATGTTTCTACTTTTCCATTTACAATATTGTAGCCAATTTCATCTGTTTCGCCATACGAGGTACCACCTTTAATGCCGCCGCCAGCCATCCATATCGAAAAGGCTTCACCATGGTGATCACGGCCTTTAAATGGCATGGTTTTACCATCTCTATTTTCTTGCATCGGCGTTCTGCCAAATTCAGAACCCCACACAACAAGTGTTTCATCGAGTAACCCCCTTTGTTTTAAATCTTGTAAGAGTGCGGTAATAGGCCTATCAATTTTTCGACACTTATTTTTAAGTCCAATATCTACTGCATTGCCCGCCGAATCGCCATGCGTATCCCAACCCCAATCAAATAATTGCACAAAGCGAACACCTTTTTCTACCAGCTTGCGCGCGAGTAAAACGTTGTTGGCAAAACAGGATTCGCCAGGTTTAGTGCCATACATTTCATGAATATATTCCGGCTCGGTACTGATGTCCATAACGCCCGGTACAGAAATTTGCATTTTGTACGCGAGTTCGTATTGAGAAATGCGCGACAAGGTTTCTGGATCTTGATACTCGGTATAAGATTCTTCGTTGACTTTATTAATAGCATCGATGCTTGCTTTTCTAATATCGCGGTCCATGCCTGCAGGATCTTTGATAAATAAAACAGGATCGCCTTCGCTGCGGCACTGAACACCTTGATAGACACTTGGTAAAAATCCACTTCCCCAAACACTTTTTCCAGCATCCGGATTATTACCTCCCGATGTGAGCACCACAAATCCAGGAAGGTTTTTATTTTCGGTACCAAGGCCATAAGTTACCCAAGAACCCATACTAGGCCTACCTAAACGCGGTGTTCCAGTATGCATGAGTAATTGCGCAGGCGCGTGGTTGAACTGATCTGTGGTAACGGCCTGAAGCACGGCTACATCATCAATGACAGTAGATAAGTGAGGAAGATTTTCGGAAAGCCAAATACCACTTTCGCCATACCTATTAAAAGTTGCTTGAGGACCTAGCATTTTAGGAACGCCTCTAATAAACGCAAACTTTTTACCAGCAAGTAAAGAAGGGGGACAATCTTGACCATCTAATTTAGCAAGCTCCGGCTTGTAACTAAACATTTCTAATTGAGATGGTGCACCTGCCATATGTAAATAAATCACCGACTTTGCTTTTCCTAAAAAAGGAGTCGCTCTTGGTGCTAATGGGTTGGTGGCATCAAAAATATTATTACTACCGGTGCTGCACCCGCCTAATAAATTTCCTAGTGCAAGCGCACCAAGTCCCATGGCACTTTCTTTAATAAAATGCCTGCGCGTGTGCTGTTGCATCACCACTTTATGGGCTTCTCTTACTAGGCGCTGGTTATATAATTCTTTTTGCGTCATTGAATTAATTTTTATTGAGCCATTCGTCTAAATTAAGCATGGCGTTGGCTACTACAACAAGTGCTGCTCTATTGGTGGGTGATGCAAGTGTGCTGTCACTAACCAGTATGGCCGCTGCTTTTTTATTGGTCTGGTATTTTGTTATGCTTGACTGATACAAATTAGCAAGCGCATTTAATTTACCCGCTGCAATTGGTTTGTACATCATTTGCTCGTAGCCCGTTTTTATTTTTGCCTCGATTGAGCCATTTATTTTGTCCATGCTTTTTGCAAAAGAGCGCGCCATTATAATATAAGACGAATCGTTTAAAGAGGTTAGTGCTTGAAGTGGTGTGTTGGTTCTAATGCGTCTAATAACACATACTTCTCGCGCGCCGCCATCAAACGTAAGCATCGATGGATACGGTGCTGTTCTTTTAAAATAGGTATAGAGTGATCTGCGAAACTGATCTTCACCTTCCGATAATTTCCAAGTATCACCATTATAGGGTGAACGCCATATACCCTCTGGTTGATACGGCATTACACTTTTACCATACATTTTAGGACTTAACAATGTGCTTACGGCAAGTGTTTGGTCTCTAATTTGCTCTGCCGAAAGTCTTACCCTTGGACCTCTTGCGTATAATTTATTGTACGGATCTTTTTTGAGTAGTTCTTTGGTAAACATAGATTGTTGCTTGTACGTTGCAGAGAGTACCATTTCTTTAAGCGTTTTTTTAATGCTCCAATTGTGCGTGTACATGAGTTGCCATGCTAAATAATCAAGCAAGCTTTGATGTGTTGGAGATAAGCCTTGCGTGCCTAAATCTTCGAGGGTTTCTACAATGCCGGTTCCAAATAATTGCTCCCAAAGTCTATTAACAAGTGTACGCGAAACGAGCGGATTGTTTTTATCTGTTAACCACATGGCAAGTCCGAGTCTATTTTTGGGTGCATTTTTTGCAAGGCCTGGTAATACGGCCGGAACATCAGGCGTAACTATTTTACCTTTAGAAAGCCAGCTGCCTCTTTCAAAAACATGTGTGGGTCTAAACAGGTCTGCGTTGGCTTCCATCATAATGGGTGTGGTTTCTGCGCCAGCCATGATAAGGTCTTTAAAATATTTATAAGTGCTATCGTAACCAGGTTTTTCTTTTGCAGGAAATGGATTACCAAATGAAAACCATTCAAATAAAATTCCGTCGTCGGTGTTGTTTTTTATTTTAGGTGAATAGTATTTAAAATATAAAGTGTGGATGCCTTTAATGTCCGGAATGCTTGTACTCGTGTTGATAAAACCACCACCTGTATTTTTTACAGGCACTTCTTTTACAATTGGTCCGGTTAAACTATCTAAATAAATGCGCCACACGCCTTTGTCTACCCTTGATGCGTATTTAAATAAGAGTTCTGATTTTCCAGTGAGCACAATATTTTTTAAATTACAAGTACCATTGTTACGAAGTGTTGCATACCAGCCATTGGCGCCATTTACAAATTTGTCGCACTGAAAAGCGTTGATGCTAGGTTGAAGCGTACGTAAAAAGGTAATCCAATAATTAGCCGTTGGTTCAGCTGCATTTTGTTGCAACCATTTTTTTACAGATTCAAACTTGGCACTATCTGCTCCTTTGTATTGACGTAGTACTGGGTTTTCGAAAGGAGAATCTTCGTCGCGGGTATTGTTAAAAAATGCCATGAACTTATAGTACTCGTCATGCTTAAAAGGATCGTAGGGATGACTATGACACTGCACGCAATTAAAACTGGTGCCCATTACGGCGCTCCATGTGGTATTAACACGGTCAAGCACGGCAGCGGTTCTAAATTCTTCATTGTCGGTGCCACCTTCGTCGTTGTTCATGGTGTTTCGGTGAAATGCGGTAGCAATGTACTGAGCATCGGTAGGGTTGGGTAATAGATCACCTGCAATTTGCTCCGTTAAAAAATCGTTGTAAGGTTTGTCTGCGTTAAAAGCATGGATAAGCCAGTCTCTATATTTGTAAATATTTCTACCTCGGTCTGCCTCAAATCCTTTGGTATCAGCGTATCTGGCAAGGTCTAGCCAAAGTGCCGCCCATTTTTCGCCATATGCGGAAGAGGCCATTAAATTGTTGACTAAATTTTCGTAGGCTTTATCGGAATGATCGTTTAAATATTGTGCCGCAATTTTTTTACTAGCAGGAAGGCCTGTTATATCTAAACTAACACGTCTTAAAAGTGTAGCCTTATCGGCTTCTTTGGAAGGACTTAATTTTTCGGATGCTAGTTTTTCTAAAATGTATTTGTCAATATTATTGTTAACCCAATCATCATCTATGCTAGGTACTGCTGGCTCTTTCACTTTTTGATACGCCCAATGTGACCCCCACTTAGCACCTTCTTTAATCCAGGTTGTTAAAATTTTAATTTCTTGGTTACTTAGTGGATCATGCTTATACGGCATGCGTTCTTCCGGATCTGTTAAGTGCAATCTTCTGATGAGTTCACTTTCTTCTGGCTTATATCTTATGATAGCAGGCTTACCAGATTTGGTGGGTGCAAAAGCTTCTTCTTCAAAGAGTAAACTAAATCCAGCCTCTTGTTTTACGCCACCATGACAAGTAATACATTTTTTATTTAAAATGGGTTTTACCTCGGTGTTATAATCGATAGGATCTGAAGGGTATATTACAACAGCGGTAATGGAAAGCACAATGAGTACTGCGGAACTGTAAAATAGTTTTTTGCTAGGCTTCAAAAACATAAGGCATCATTCGTAAGCCTAAATTTAATAATTACTTACGAATGACGCCTTATGTATTGAAATATAGTTATCTACCCATCCAGCCACCATCTACGGTTAAGATGGTGCCGTTGACATAGTCTGAAGCAGGAGAAGATAAAAAAACGAAAGCTCCGGTTAAATCCTGAGGAGTTCCCCATCTATTAGCCGGGATTCTGGCCAAAATAGAAGCATTTCTGTCCGGATCGGCCCTTAATTGTGCCGTATTGTCTGTGGATATATATCCTGGAGCAACACCATTTACGGTAATGCCTTTGCTTGCCCATTCGTTGGCAAATGCCTTAATTAGAGAGGCAACAGCACCTTTACTAGCTGCATAGCCAGGTACGTTGATACCGCCTTGGAAGCTTAATAGAGACGCAGTAAACACTATTTTACCAGCGCCATTGGCAATCATTTGTTTTCCAATTTCTCTAGTGATAATAAATTGCGCATTTAAATTGATGTCAATGATATTATCCCAAAATTCGTCGGGGTGTTCGGCGGCAGGACTTCTTTGAATACTTCCCGCATTGTTAATGAGAATATCAATTGTTGGATGGTTTTTTATTACCGCATTTAAAAATGCATAGATCGAATCTCTATTTGAAAAATCGGCTTGGTACGGATAAAACTTTTTACCTGCAGCCAATACCGCTTTTTCTACATCACTTCCAGATGCAGGCATAGAACCACTCACACCAATAATATCGGCGCCGCTGTTAGCAAGTTCGATGGCAATGGCCATACCAATACCTTTACTACAACCGGTTACTAAAGCAACTTTATTGTCTACTCTAAAATTTAGCATAGGACTTATTTTAATAACTGAATGTTTACAAAATCCATATCAGCAAACGACATGTTTTCGCCAGCCATTGCCCAAATAAATGAGTATGAAGCCGTTGCAACACCACTATGAATACTCCATGATGGAGATACAATACCCTCTTCATTGTTTAAGAATAGATGTCTTGTTTCGTGTGGCTCACCCATAAAGTGTATCACACGTTGTGTTGCTGGTAAATCAAAATAGAAATAGGCTTCCATACGACGGTCGTGCAGGTGCGCTGGCATGGTGTTCCAGATACTTCCTGGTTTAAAATTAGTTACCCCTAAAACAAGTTGGCAACTTCTTAAACCATCGGCGTGAATGTATTTATTAATGGTACGGTGGTTGGCTGTTTCTGCACTTCCCATTTCGGCAGGCGTAGCATCTTTACTTTGCATTAATTGCGTAGGATAAGTTGCGTGTGCAGGGCAAGAGAATAAAATAAATTTAGAAGGATTACTAGGGTCTGTGCTAGGATGAAAAATCACTTCTCTATTACCCATACCAACATACAAGCAATCAATTTTATTGAGCGTATGTGTATGTCCTTCAACAGTAACGGATCCAGTTGCGCCGATATTTACAATGCCTAATTCTCTTCTATCTAAAAAATTTTCAGACTTTAAAGCGTCATAAGTGCCTAGTTGAATAGCATCTGTAGTAGGGGTTGCAGCGCCTACTACCATGCGGTCGTAATGGGTGTATACAAAATTGATAGCACCCGGCTCAACTAAATTGTCTAGTAAAAACTTAGCTCTAATTTGCTCGGTGGTGTACTTTACAAAATCTTCGGGATGTACTTGGTGAATAATTTTCATGTTAATTTATTTAAAATGTTTATTTAATTGTTAATGACAAATTTATTTTCTTGAATAGTGCCGCTTTCTGTGGCGCTATTATTTTTTTGGTAATGAAATGCTTTGGTGTTATCGGTGTAAGCAATGATTTTACTTCCTTTATTAGTACTACTAAATTGGTTGTTATAAATATTTGATTGCTGTACGCCAAATAACCAAATGAGCGGTTCATTTGCACTGCAATTTACCATTTTATTGGCGGAGAAACTAAAGATAGGCCCCATGGTACTTTCGTCGTTGCCGCCCCTGTAAATAACAGCCAGTTGCCCTACATGGTTTACAAAGCTATTGTTTGTAACAACAATTCTTTCTGCGTTGTAATAACCTTTGTTGTCGTCCTCGTCTTTAAGTGATAAGAGTGTACCCTTGTTGTTTTCAAATACACTATTTTGAATGGTAATGTTATCTAAATACGCAGATTTTGGCGCTTTAATGATGGTTGCGCCAGCAAAATTTTCAATATTGCTTGTGCTGATATGGATACGGTTGTGAATGCCTGTGCCGTCGCTAGTTACTGCAATAAAATTTTGTGCAGTTAAACCAGCTGCGTTCATACTTACATTTTCCAAATTTAATTGCGCATTTTGTTGGAGGGTAAACAAATTGTTCACCCCGCTGCTTGTTGCAAAATTTACAACCGCGCCATTACTTGATAGGGTAACATTACTTTTAATAACAATCGGCTGTAAAAATGTATAGGTTCCTGCTTTTAATATAATTTTTGAATCGGCGCCTGCGCTGATTGCAGCCTCTAATTCGTTTGCGGTTGAAACGGTGATTGTTTTTTGCGAATTTGTTGCGCTCGATGTGGCGTTTGTATTTGTTGCGGTATTTGTTGCGCCTGGCGTGGAGTTTGTTGTTGCGCTTGTTGCAGCGCTCATTTTTTTAGACTCCCAATTATTGCCAAGTTTAGGTGCGTTTGCAAATAAAGCTTTAAAATAGTAGAGCGAGTTTGCGCCTACTTTTTGGGTTAGTGGACTGCTTAATCTATTGGCGCCAATCTTGTTGAGTGAGTCGAGCATTTTTTGGGTATTTATGGCGCCGGAGGCGCCAATAACAGGAAAGCCTTTGCTGTCCCATTTTTGCATCCCAATTGCACCCGCAGTAAAGCCCTGAACACCCGGATTGGTAAGCCCTGCACTAAACACATTACCAGCTGCATAAACGCTATCTATTGTTGGAACGGTATAACAAAGAGGTCCGGGGGTATTTGTGTAAAAGAGGTTATTAAGGAAGAGCACATTTTTAGGATCTACGCTTCGCTCTGCATCTTTTCCTTCGCTAATACTAAAGGGACTGCAATTTAAAAATGTGTTATTAGCAATAACGGCATCTCTAACAGGAAGGTATCTGTTGGCTGGCGAATTAAATACACCCGCCATAATTGCAAGTGGTGATCTAAAGCCTTGACCCTTACAATGGCTCATAAAATTATTTACAATCCAGTTGCCTTCATTGATAACCCTTACGCCGCCTGTCCCTTCTTTGTCGTTTCCGTAAAATAAATTGCCTTCGATAGTATTATTATTACCGTGTCTTAAAACAACTGCGCCCTGGCATTCTTTAAATACATTACCCACTACTTTGTTGCCACAAGATTTAATAGAAATAATTTCTGTTTCACCATCACAGTATTCAAAAAAATTGTTTTTAATAATGGTATTGCTATAAAAAGTACAGTGTTGTGAAACACCCACTCTAATCATTTCTCCAGCATTGCTACCTAATGGCTTTCTAATGCCAAAATAATTACTATCAATGAGATGATCGTTTGTTCTGCTTCTATCATCATCTAAAAGTACGGCCACAAGTACGCCTAAATTTGTTTTGTTTGTAAAATTGCAATGGTCTACTCTGTTGTTTTTACCTGACAAAGTGAGCCAATGGTTTTCATCTAAGCGTAAAGAATTATTAAAACTTTGTATGCTAGACGCTGTTATTCTGCAATGATTAGCCACTTCATTACCATGATTAAACTGCCAAACATGATTTTTTCCAGCATATCCATTTCTAAATACAATGCCACTGATGGTAATATAGTTGCCGTTGATGTGTAAAAAACTGCTACCTGTAATAAATACAGTTCCAGGTTTTTCGGCTAAAAATACAATTGGATTTTCCTTGGTTCCCTTAGCACTCAGTACTAAGTTACAATTATTGTAATTGCCACTTTTAATAAGAATGGTATCGCCTGCTTTGGCGTGTATGCCAATATTTATAAGGGCTTCGGTGTTACTCACATTAATTTTATTTGCTAAGAGTTGCAAATTTGCCAGCAATAAAATAGCAATTAATATTTTTTTCATATTATTTTTTTAACGTCTTTTTGAAGAGGTTCTAATAAAAAGTTTAGGCTTAATAATTATTTCTTGATCCGACATGCCTGCGGCTCCACTCATCATTTCTATGTAGGCTCTAGCAGTTGCTTTTCCAATTTCAAAAGCATACATTTCTACACTTGATATACTAGGTGTAACCAAGCTCACAATAGGTTCATTGTTAAATCCTACCAGACCAATGTCATGTGGCATTGAAAGTCCTTTTTCTTTAATGGCAAGCATAGCACCTATTGCCATACGATCACTAATGGTAAAAATAGCGTCAGGTCTATTTTTAGAAGCGAGTAATTCTTTGGTTGCCTCGTAGGCGTATTGTTGATTAAAATCGCAATGAATAATATGCCCCTTATCTGCACGTAATCCATGCGATTTAATGGTTTGAAGGTATCCCTCCATTCTTTTATTACTGATATTTAAATTTTCGGGCCCTGCTAAAATGGCTATTTTTTTATAGCCTTGTTCGATTAAATGTTCAGTTGCTTGAATCCCGCCATCAATATTATCTAATCTAATTTTTGGCGCATCTATATTATTTACAATTCTATCAAAAAGCACCAATGGAATTTTTTTGTCTTGAATTTTTTTAATGTGTTCAAAAACTTTTGTTTCACTTGATACAGAAACAATAAAACCATCCACTAAACTATCTAGTAATCTTTTTGTATTAACCATTTCTCTTCCATAACTCTCGTCACTTTGGCAAACCATAACGGTATAGCCAGCCTCTAGCGCAACTTCATCAATACCTTTTACCATGGTTGCTAACACATAATCTAAGTTGGGAATGATTACACCAATGGTGTTGGTTTGTCTATTCAGCAAACTTAATGCGAGTCTATTGGGTTGGTAATCTAGTTTTTCTGAAAGTGCTTTAACTGCAGCTTTTGTTTCTGCCTTTACATCCGGCGCATCTCTCATCGCTCTACTTACAGTGGAAGTAGAAATATTGAGTGCAATGGCTATATCTTTTATGGTGGTTTGTTTTTCCATAGAACAGTATAAAAATAGGTGGCAAAAGATACAATTTACGGGAAAATACCGGTAGCGTTGCCGGTAACGTTGCCGGCCTTTATAAAGTTAAAATATCTAATATTTATTCATATTTATTAGATATTTTCAAATAAAATAATCAAAAATATAGATAAAATAAGAAGCAATTCCTGACACTAACATCTGTTTTTGCGCTTAATATTACCTTACGATATACTGATTGTTAACCGCCTTATGAAAAAGACTGTATTAATTCTTCTGGCATTTGTGCCATCTATTTTGATGCAAAGCATTGTCTTTGGGCAAAATCACCCTATTGCTTTTACAACAGCAACTGATATTACACTTGTTAAAAAAAGCATTTCTACCAACCCAATGCTCAAGGAGTCTTTTGATGAAATAAAAAAATCCGTTGATGCTAGTTTGGGAAAAGATATTGACGTACCTGTTCCTAAAGATGCTGGTGGTGGTTACACGCATGATAAACACAAGGATAATTACAACCTTATGTTTAATAGCGGTATGCTATATCAATTAACGGGCGATGTTAAATATGCAAAACTTGTAAAAGATTTGTTTTTTAAATACGCAGTGCTAAATCCAACACTAAAAAATCATCCAGAGGCAACCAGTACTTCACCTGGCCGAATCTTTTGGCAAGCACTCAATGATGCCAATTGGCTCGTTTATACTGGTCTTGCATTCGATTTAATTCATGATTATTTAACGCCTGCCGAAAGAAGTCAAATTGCTGCTGGCGCATTTAAACCAGAGGTTGATTATTTTACAAAAGATATTACATCTTGGTTTGATCTAATTCATAACCACGCTGTTTGGGCTTGTGCCGGTGTTGGTATTGTTGGTATCGCTACTGATAATGACGATTATGTGCAAATGGCGTTGTATGGCTCTAAAAAAGATGGAAAAGCTGGATTAACAGCGCATTTAGATGGACTATTTTCTCCCAATGGTTATTACAACGAAGGCCCATATTATACCAGATACGCAGTGCTTCCTTTCTTTTTGTTTGCCAATGCGGTTAATCATGCAAAACCTGAACTTAAAATATTTGAGAGACGCAATAAAATTTTAAAACAGGCTTTGGAAGGGGCATTGGAGCAAACAAATTTAGATGGCGGTTTTTATAGTTATAACGATGCATTAAAAGAGAAAACATTTATATCCAATGAAGTTGTTGTAGCACTTAATATTGCTTGGGATGTTTACGGTGCCAACCCTGCTTATTTACCAGTTGCAAAAGCGCAGGGCAGAGTTACACTTAGTAAGGGTGGCCTTGGTGTTAGTCAAGCACTTTTGCAAAATAAAAATATTGCTCCTTTTTATCCTTACAAATCTGTAGTATTTACAGATGGTGCAAAAGGGGATATGGGAGGCGTTTCTGTTTTACGGACAGGGAAAGACAAGCGCTTAACTTCTTTAATTTTTAAGTATAGCTCGCACGGTTTATCGCATGGTCATTACGACAAACTAAATATCAATTTGTACGATAACGGAAATGAAGTGTTGCAAGATTATGGCGCTGCTAGGTTCATTAATATTGAACAAAAATGGGGAGGCAGGTATTTGCCTGAAACTAAATCCTATGCACAACAAACCATAGCGCACAACACCATTACGGTAGATGAAACCAGCCATTTTAATGCGATTGAAGCAGTAAGCGAAAAATTTCATCCTATTCCTTTGTACAATGTAATTGGAGATCAATTAACAGTTCAGGCAAGTGCTGCTTTAGATACAAATGCTTATAAAGATGTTAAGCTCCATAGGTGCGTTTATCTCATTACATTACCAGGAACTCAAAAGCCTCTTTTAGTAGATTTCTTTAGAACAATGGCTGATAAAGTGCATCAATATGATTTGCCATTTAATTACATAGGAAGTGTTATTTCTACTAATTTTAAATATGCTACGCATAATACTGCAATGCAAACTCTTGGGAAGAAAAATGGCTATCAGCATATTTGGAAAGAGGCCTCTGCAACTGTTGTATCTCCTCTTACCCAATTTACTTTTTTAAACAACCAATCTTTTTATACGATTTCTGGATATATAAAAGATTCAGCTCAAGTATTTTTTACTAGAACGGGTGCTAGCGATCCAAATTTTAACTTACGTAGAGAACCGTCTTATATTGTTAGAACCAAAGCGGCAAACATGTTGGCTTTACATGTAATTGAGATGCACGGCAATTTCAATCCAATTTCAGAAATTACTACAAACTCTTATGCTACTGTTACATCTGTTTTACCGATTGTAGATACAGATGATTATAGTGGTGCAGAAGTTGTAATAGGTGGGAAGCATTTGATTGTATTTCAATCGAACAAAATATTTGATGCAAAAAAAATGCATCAGCTTACAATTAAAGGAATATCATATAGCTGGGAAGGTCCTTTTGCCGTATACTTAGATAATAAAAAATTATAAAATAGAATATATGTCAGTAGAATTAAATGGGGCGAAGCGAACGGGCTTTATTAGCAATGAATCTGTGACTTCAGAACAAATGGCGCCAGGATTGTCACGAAAAATAATGGCTTACGATAATTCAGTCATGCTTGTGCGTGTTGAATTTGAAAAGGGTGGCGTTGGTGCATTACACCAACATTATCATGTACAACTTACCAATGTAGAGAGTGGTGTTTTCGAAATCGAAATTGATGGTGTAAAGCAAATTTTGAAAGCAGGTGATGTGTTTCATGTGCCTTCCAAAGTGATTCATGGAGCGGTATGCCTAGAAAAAGGAGTGCTTGTAGATGTGTTTTCACCGATGCGCGAAGATTTTTTTAATTAATTAAGTAATTTACTAGTCGTTTGAAAAAATACATTTCGATATTATTATTTTGTTTAGCGCAACAATTTTTGTTTGCGCAAACTGCTTTCAATTTCAATTCTAATGATGAATTGTCTTTGAAAAAAGTAAAGACGTTGATAGGTGCAGGAGACCCAAAAATGAAAGCTGCGCTTACTGAGCTAATGAAGGCTGCAGATGCTGCACTTAGCTACAGGCCTGTGAGTGTGATGGAAAAGAAAAACAACCCACCAAGTGGCGACAAGCATGACTACATGAGTTTGGCGCCATATTTCTGGCCCAATCCGGAAACCAAAGATGGTCTTCCTTATATAAGAAAAGATGGTCAAGTCAATCCAGAAGTAAACGAATACAAAGACAAAGAATATTTGCCTCAACTATGTTCGGTATTAGAAACACTTGGACTGGCCTATTTTTTTACAAATGACGAACGTTATGCAACGCATGCTTCTAAACTTATCAATGTTTGGTTTTTAGATGCAGCCACTAAAATGAATCCTAATTTAAATTATGGTCAGGCCGTTAAAGGTGAAAACGACGGGCGTGGTGCAGGATTGATTGATACTAGACATTTAATAAAGGTAGTGGATGCGGCAAGTTTTATTAGGACATCACCGGCATGGACTTCAAGTCAGGATCAACAACTAAAAAACTGGTTTGTCGATTTTTTAAATTGGATGCAAACAAGTAAAAACGGTACTGCCGAATTAAATGCTACTAATAATCATGGTATTTGGTATGATGCGCAAAGACTTTCATTTGCTTTATATACGAGCAATAATAAAGTAGTTAATGAAGTGATGGAGAGTGTTAAAAATAGAATTGCATCGCAAATGAATCCAGAAGGATTTTTTCCTGCAGAGCTTGCTAGAACAACTTCGCTGCATTATTCATTGTTTGTTGTAGAAGCATTTATTAAAATGGCACAATTGTCAAAAGGTGCTGGATTTGATTTTTGGAATTACACCGCAAAAAACGGAAATTCTTTACAAAAAGCTTGCGATGCACTCATGCCATATTTATTGAAAGAGCAAATATGGACAGGACAACAAATTAAACCTTTCAATTTTGATGAAACAACCTCTTTTTTTATTGCAGTGGCTGCTAAAAAAAATTGTAAACCTTGTTTTGACAGTATTGTCAAAAATTCAAATTTTAAACTATTGCAAACTATTTATTAACCTAACATAATACGATTGATTTAAAATTTAAAAACTGCCCATATGAAAAAAATGAGAATTTTATTTTTTCTGTTTTTGCTTTGTTTCACCTCAGCAGTACTAGCACAGAAAAAAGACATAACCGGAAAGGTTATCAACAAAGAAACAGGAGCGCCGCTAGAAGGCCTTTCTGTAATGGCTGATAAAACAACACAAGGTGTTGTAACAAAGGCCGATGGTACATATAGTATTTCAGTAAAAGCTGGAACAGCTTCCTTGGTCTTCTCTTTTATTGGCTTCGAAACAAAAGTTATTACCATTGGCACCAAGAAAAGTGTTAATGTAGAAATGACTGTGTCAATAGCCGAAGGTGCCGAAGTGGTAGTTGTAGGTTATGGTACGCAAAAGAAATCTAGTTTAACAGGTGCTATTGCTAAATTTAAAAATGAAAAATTAGATGAAGCACCGGTTTCAAGACTAGACCAAGCTTTGCAGGGTAAAATTGCCGGCGTTCAAATTCAAAACGTTTCATCTGAAGCAGGCGCTGCTCCAAAAATCAGCATTAGAGGTATCAGCTCTGTAAACGCAGGTGCCAGCCCATTAATTGTAATTGATGGAATGCCAGTTGCAGATGGATTGTCTTTTTTAAACCCTGCCGACGTTGAATCTATTGAGGTGCTAAAAGATGCCGCTTCTGCAGCCATTTATGGTTCTAGAGGTGCGAGTGGTGTAATTATTGTGACTACAAAAAAAGGTAGTGTTAGTAAGACGAAATACAATTTTAAATATGCAGCTGGCCAGAAAAAAGACTATAAGCGCTATGATGTAATGTCTACTAAAGATTATGTAGGCATGCTATTTAAAGAAATGCAGTCTAGAGCGGTTGACCCAACTGTAGTTCAATCTACAAATACTGTTGTAGACGCTGATAGGGCTTCATATATTGTCGAAACTCAATTAATGCGTGGACAATCTACAGATTGGCAATCAGAATCTTTAAGACCAGGTACTTTTAAAAATATCCAATTGAGTGCGTCTGGAGGATCAAAAGATGTTCGTTATTTTGTTTCTGGTGGTTATCAGAATGATGAGGGCATGATGAATAAGAGTAACTACGAAAAGTTTAACATTAGAACAAAAGTAGACGTAGATTTTAGTAAAAAAGTGAAGTTAACTATTAACTTAAATCCTTCATATGCTAAAAAGATTTCTCCATCACAAAACTTTACAAACTTTTGGAGAATGCCTCGTTGGTTACCAGTTTACCATAATGATTTAACTGCAGCGCTTGTAAGAACCAATCCTCAGTATTCAACTATCTTAGAAGGAGATTTTTCTCATCCAAGACATTATTCTGGTTTAAAGTACACGGGTTTAATGCCAGACGGTTCTACATGGACATCTCCTACTACATCTAACCCTAGTGGTTCTGCGCAACAGAATCCATTATCAGATGTAATGAGATCCGATATTGCTAGTAATGAATATCGACTTCAGTCATCTGCAGAATTAAGTATTCAATTAGCGCCTGGATTGTTGTTTAAAACGCTAGCTTCTAGTATGATGAATTATACCAATGGTTTAAACTTTTATGAACGTGATTATAATAGCGAAGGGTCAAATAATAGCGGAACTTTTATCAATAATAATTATACCGATTTATTATCTGAAAATACTTTGAATTATACAAAATCTTACAAAAAACATGATTTTGCATTGCTAGGAGGTTTTACAACTCAAACAACTAAAGTTAGAAATCAGCAAACAACTGGACTTGACTTTCCAAGTGATGATATTAGAACTTTAAATAGTGCAGCACAAATTGATGCATCAAAAACAACTGGAGTAAATAATCAAATTGGGTTACTATCATACCTAGGCCGTTTAAATTATGGATATGATGATAAATATTTATTATCAGTGAGCTTTAGAACAGACGGTAGCTCTTATTTTGGAACAGGAAAAAAATGGGGAAGCTTCCCTTCAATTTCTGGAGGATGGGTACTTAGTAAAGAAAAGTTTTTAAGCGATATTAAATGGTTGAGCAGTTTGAAAGTGAGAGCTAGCTATGGTGTTTCAGGTAATAACCGTATCGTTGACTTTGCATTCTTAGACTTATTATATGGCGCCAACTATAACTATGGTGGCGGAACAGGTGTTTCATCACCTGGACTAGTAAGTTCTAGTTCATTTTTATCTAATCCAAATATTACTTGGGAAAGTACTGGGCAAAATAATCTAGGTATTGACTTGTCCATGTTTAAAAATAAAGTAAGTATTTCATTAGATATGTATAAATCTAAAACCGATAAATTGTTATTGCAACAATCTGCTATGGCATTTACGGGTGTACCGCAGTTTTGGAACAACTTAGGTAGTTTAGAAAACAGAGGATTTGAATTAGAAGTGACAACCAAAAATATTCAAAATAATAAATTTAGTTGGACAACATCTGCTAATATTTCTCAGAACCAAAACAAAATTTTACAACTTGGAACAGAATCTTTCTTGTTAAACCAAGGCGAGCGTACCGAAGTATATCGTAATAAAGTTGGAGACCCGCTTGTAGTTTACTATGGCTTCAAGACAGACGGCGTTTGGTTGTCTCAAGAGCAAATTACAAAATCAGGTTTAACCTCTTCTTTGTCAAGTATTTTTGTACCAGGAGGTTTAAAAATTGTTGACGTTAACGGTGATGGCAAATTGGATAACTCAGATAGAACAGACTTAGGAAGTCCTTATCCAGATTTTAACTGGGGTATTACCAATAATTTCAAATTTGCTGGATTTGATTTTAGCTTTTTATTACAAGGTGTACAAGGTGGAAAATTAATTAATGGTGATCCTAACTACAACGAATCGCGAAGAACAATTACTACCTACAATAAAAATAGATGGGTAAGTCCTAATTTCCCTGGTGATAGTAAAACTCCGTTTTCTACCAATGGGTATAACTGGATGCTAACAGATTATGTAATTGAAGACGCTTCTTACTATGCGTTAAGAGAAGTGAATTTTGGATATACATTACCTAATGCTGTAATAAGAAAATTAAAAATTAATTCTTTGCGTTTTTATTTTTCTGCACAGAATTTGTATTTCCATACAGCAGAAGGATATAGAGGTTTAAACCCAGAAGGAAGATTCAGTAATGGTCCTTACTCTTCTGTGTTGATTGACGGGTATCAACGAGGATCATTCCCAATACCTCAAACCATTACCGCTGGTATTGATATTAATTTTTAATTTTAAACAAAGAAAAAATCTTTTTATATGAAAAACGTATTAAAATTATTTGTTCTTGCTACGATATTTTTAAGCTCATGTAATAAAAACATTGAGCTATATCCGCAATCAAATATTACAACTGAAAAATTTTACACCAACAGTTCGGAAATTCAAATTGCTATTAGTGGATGTTATAATGCACTCAGAAATCCTTTATTAGAGGAGTGGAAGCTAACTGAGCTAAGAAGTGACAATACCATTATGGGAAGTGCAGCAAGTAAATCGGTGCCCAATAGAGATTTAAGTGATTTAGATTTGTTTATTCCTAATACTTCTCATCAGGCAATTTATAATTACTGGATAGCCAATTACTTCAATATTAGAAATTTAAACGTAATTCTCAACAGCTTAAACGTAAACTACAATCCAAATACAGGCGCATTGGTTTCTGATTCTACAACAGTAAAAATCACTCCAGCCGATAAAAAAACAGCTGTTGCTGAAGCGGCATTTATTAGAGCCTATCATTACTTTAATTTGGTTCGTTTATTTGGTGGTGTCTTCTTGGTTCATGAGCCAGTAGATGCGTTTGCTGCAATTGATATGAATAGATCTTCGGCAGCAGATATTTATAAGCTCATCATTGCTGATTTGCAATATGCTGCTGCTAATGGATCTGCTGTAAAATATGCATCAATACCCGTAACGAGTTTAGGTAAAGTAAATAGCTGGACAGCTAAGGCGCTACTTGCTAAAGTATATCTGACTTTAAACCGAAAGGCAGATGCTGTCCCTTTATTAACAGATATTATAGCTAATAGCGGATATAGTTTAAATGCAGCATACGGCGATATTTTTGCTACTACCAACGAAATGAACAAAGAAATTATGTTCGCTGTTCGTTATAAATCAGGTGGCATTGGACAGGGTTCTCCATTTCCAAACTACTTTGCACCAGAATTGAGCGGTACAGCAGTTATCAATGGTGATGGTTCAGGATTTAACACGCCAACTTCAGAACTTTTTGCAAAGTATGATGCGCTTGATTTACGCAGAGATATTAGCATTGGTTCTTATGGTACTGCTAAAATGTTGTATCCTAAAAAAATGATTTCTCCTGTATCTATTAAAGGTGATGGCGAAAGCGATTGGATTGTAATTCGATACGCAGATGTATTACTAATGTTAGCAGAAGCACAAGGTAATACGGCGTCTAGCTTAGCCCTTATCAACCAAACAAGAGCTAGAGCTGGTTTAACAGCTTTAACTGCTGCTACTGTAACAACAGATGCGATATTTGAAAATGAATTGGCTACCGAAAGAAAACTTGAATTTGTATTTGAAAACATTAGATGGTTTGATATGTTGCGTTACAAAACAACGCTTCCTTCGCTTGATCCAGTGTTAACGATGAAAAACAATTTTAGCTCAATATTTCCTGTACATTATTCTAAATATCCTTCACCAGCGCCTAACCTTGTTACAATTCAAGGGTATGTAACGAGTGATAAAATGTTATTGCCTATTCCACAACGTGAAATAGATAATAATTCAAAATTAGTGATCCCTCAAAATCCAGGCTACTAAATAATATAACTCCCCCAACTGTAATAAGTTGGGGGAGTTTATTAAACGAATTCGCTTTAAAAGAGTCGAACTCAATAATATTATGACAAAAGCAATATTGATAAGTTTACTATGTTTAGTTTTTATAACTAAAGGGACTTGTCAAAACAGCTTGGCTCAAAAGGTTACAAAAACACTATCAAAGCAAATATTGCTAGATGCCAATCAGGCTTTAAAAGCTGAGCTATTAACGGTCACACATTTTAGTTGTGAAAGATCAAAGGGTGGCAAGCATGATTTTTTTTCTGAAGGAGATTATTGGTGGCCAGATTCACTACATCCAAATGGCCCATACATCCAGCGCGATGGTTTTACCAATCCACAAAATTTTACAGCACATCGTAAAGCGATGATTCGCTTTAGTACAACGGTGGGCACTTTAACTTCTGCATACTTGCTTACAAAAAATAGCAAGTATAGTGCTGCTGCTATCAACCATTTAAAAGCTTGGTTTATAGATACGGCTACCCTTATGAATCCTTCTCTTTTATATGGTCAAGCTATCACCAATAAAGTTTCGGGAAGGGGCATAGGTATCATTGATATGATTCAAATGATGGAAGTGGCTCAAAGTGTTGCTGTGCTTGAAAAGCACAAACAATTAAATGCTGCAACCTTAATCAGCATAAAAAAATGGTTTTCGAATTATTTAACATGGGTTAACACGCACCCTTATGGAATAGAAGAGCGTGAAGCAAAAAATAATCATGGAACTTGTTGGACCATGCAAGTGGCCGTATTTGCAAAATTAGTAGGCGATACTAGTTTACTTCAATATTGTAAAAAGCGTTATAAAGAAGTATTGTTGCCTGGTCAAATGGCTAGTGATGGAAGTTTTCCATTAGAATTAAAAAGAACAAAACCATATGGCTATTCTTTATTCAATTTAGATGCCATGGTTACACTTGTTACTGTGTTGTCTATTCAACAGGAATCTGGCATTAAAAAGGCTATCGATTTTATGTTTCCTTATATAGCCAACAAGCAAAGTTGGCCCTACCAAAAAGATGTAATGTATTGGGATGAATGGCCGGTGGCACCCATTGCACTATTTTTTGGTGCACAAACATTCAATAATACGGATTGGTTAGATACTTGGATAAGACTAGAACACTTTCCAAAAAATGAAGAAGTGATTAGAAATACACCCATTCGGAATCCACTCATTTGGCTCTATAATTAATAATAAAAAATATAAAATAAACATACATGAAAAAGCATGCCCCCTTACTTATTTTGCAGCTACTATTATTGATAGTAGGCGCAAGTGCGCAAACAAAAAAGCCCAACATCCTATTTATCGCTATCGATGATTTAAAACCGGAGCTTGGTGCATACGGCAACAAAATGGTTAAAACACCTAATATTGATAGGCTCGCAAAAATGAGCACTGTTTTTATGAGCAATTATTGCCAACAAGCAGTATGTGGCCCAACGCGTGCAAGTATTATGACGGGGATGCGTCCTGACTATACAAAAATTTGGGATTTAAAAACCCAAATGCGTGATATGAACCCAGATATTGTAACCCTTCCACAGTATTTGATTACACAAGGATACAATACTATTGGCGGTGGTAAAATTTATCATCCAAGCAGTGCCATTAAAAAAATCGATCCTGTTTCTTGGAATATGGCATATATGGAGCCACTTGCATCTGATTATGCAAATGGATTAGGATTCCCTGCAAATAAGCAGTACCAAAAACCTGAAAACAAAGCCCTCTTTGTGGTTAAAAAAGAAAGAGAAACAAGAGACAATGACGACGAAGAGCCAACTAGCATTAAAGGTCCTAGTTCAGAATGTATTGACGTGCCAGACAATGCTTATGAAGACGGTGTTTTAGCATTACTCGCTAAACAGCAGCTTATTAAAATGGCAAAAGATACCAAGCCTTATTTTATGGCAGTAGGTTTTCATAAACCACACTTGCCGTTTGTTGCACCTAAAAAATATTGGGATTTATACAATAGAGAAGACATGCCATTGGCTAGCTTTCGTGAGCACGCAAACAATGCGCCAGAAATTGCGTATCACAAATCGGGTGAGTTAAGAAACTATATTGACATACCAGCATTTGCAACATTTAATCAGCCAGGTAACCACGTTTATTTAAAAGAAGAAAAACAAAAAGAACTGATACACGGTTATATGGCGGCAGTTTCCTACACAGATGCACAAATTGGTATTTTGTTAAACACACTTGACTCTTTAGGAACATTAGATAATACCATCATTGTTTTATGGGGTGACCATGGTTGGCATTTAGGCGATCACGATTTATGGGAAAAACACACCAATTTAGAAAATGCTACAAGAGCACCACTCATTATTGCTGCACCAGGTTTAAAGCCAGGTAAATCAGCTTCTTTAAGTGAGCACGTAGATATTTTCCCAACAATTTGTGCATTAGCGGGTGTGCCTGTGCCTAGTCAGCTCATGGGTAAAAGTTTAAAGCCAGTAATGCAAAATAATAAAGCAGTGGTTAAAGATTTTTCTATGAGTCAATATCCTAGAAAGTTGAGCAAAGAGGACATGAAAAAGTTTGGAACAGAATCCAATAAAATGATGGGCTATAGTATGCGTACAGATAAGTACCGTTATACGATTTGGATGAATGACTTTACTACAGCCGATGCTTTCAGCGATAAAAAAATATATGCACAAGAAATGTACGACTATACAAAAGATCCCCTAGAAAAAGAAAATGTTTTTGCGGACAAGAATTACAGTAAAGTTGCGCAAGAAATGCATGAAAAAATGGTTTCATTTTTTGCGTCTCAAGTAAAAAAATAAATGGATTTATTCAATACCACACAAATGAAAAAGATAATTACAATAGGTATTTTAGCGATGTTGCTTCATGGCGTAAGTATGGGCCAAACGGCTAAAAAGCCCAATATACTATTTATTGCCGTTGACGATTTAAAGCCAATTATTGGCGCCTATGGAAATACTTTTATTAAAACACCTAATTTAGATAGGCTTGCTAGTAGAGGCACTACCTTTTTAAATAACTATTGTCAGCAAGCGGTTTGCGGCCCTACACGTGCAAGTATTATTACGGGTATGCGCCCCGATTACACAAAAATCTGGGATTTAAAAACGCAGCTCCGTGCCGTAAGTCCGGACATTGTAACGATGCCTCAATATTTAATAACACAAGGTTATTCTACACAAGGAATTGGTAAAGTTTTTGATCCTCGAAATGTAGATGCAAGTACCGATAAACTTTCTTGGAGTGTTCCTTATTATAAAACAGACAAAAAATATTATGTGCCTGGTTTAGGTGAACCCGCAGAAGGTCGTTACCAAGATCCAGCAACTAAACTAGCCGTAGAAAAAGTGATTAATGAGGCGCTTGCTTCAGGTAAAACAAAAGCGCAAGCAAATGATGAAGCGGGGATTAAAATAAAGCCTGCCACCGAATCATTGGATGTGCCAGACAATGCATACAACGATGGCGCCAATATTTTACAAGCAAAAGATATTTTGGGAAAGTTGAGTAAATCTGATCAACCCTTTTTCTTTGCGGTAGGTATTGCTAAACCACACTTGCCTTTTGTGGCTCCAAAAAAATATTGGGATTTATACAAAAGAGAAGATATCGTTGTGGCGCCATTTCAGGATAAAATCACCAACTCTGTTAGTGTTGCTTATCATAATGCAGGAGAGCTAAGAGCCTATACGGATATACCAGCCGATATTGCCGCAACACCGCAAAAAGATTTTGGTCTTACATTATCTAAGGACAAACAAAAGGAACTAATTCATGGCTATTATGCTGCCATTTCATACACAGATGCACTTGTAGGTAAATTACTGGATGCATTAGACTCGCTGGATTTATCAAAAAATACCATCGTTGTGTTATGGGGTGACCATGGTTGGCATTTGGGCGACCATAATTTATGGTGCAAGCATAGTAATTTTGAAGACGCTACGCATGCGCCACTTTTTATTAGTGCGCCAGGTATTAAAAGCAATAAAACAAAATCTTTTTCTGAACACGTAGACGTTTTTCCAACACTTTGTGATTTAGCTGGCATACCTATCCCTACTCAATTACAAGGCAAAAGTTTAAAGCCTTTAATGAAAAATGCAGTAGCTACTGTAAAAGAATATTCTTTGAGTCAATATCCGAGAAGTAGTGTTGATGAGGAGAATGATCGTTTGGGTTATGCAGATGCCAATGTAATGGGTTATTCCATTAGAGAAAAACAATTCCGTTATACGATTTGGATGCGTAATAGCTTTAGATCTACCATGCCATTTAATACAGCATCTGTTATTGGAGACGAATTATACGATTATAAAGCAGATCCTTTAGAAAAGAACAATGTGGTAAAAGATAAAAAATATGATCTTACTGCAAAGCGTTTAAAAGCAGAGATGCTTCGTTATTTTGAATCCCAAGTAAAAAAATAAAAATGAAATTAAGAACATTGTTACTCGCGTTGCTTGTTGCTAATACAGCATTATTGGCGCAAACAAAAAAGCCTAATATTATTTACATTCTAGCCGATGATTTAGGAATAGATGGCGTTAGTTGCTATGGCGCAGATTTGTATAAAACACCTGTAATAGATAAACTAGCCAAAGACGGGATCAGGTATACCAATGCTTACACCGCTCCACTATGCGGCCCATCACGTGCACTTATTTTGACTGGCAGGTATGCATTTAGAACAGGTGCTGTAAATCAAGATATGACTGGCGAAATGAGCCCATCTGTAGAAACCATGATGCCTAAAATATTAAAACAAGCAGGTTATACGAGTGCTATGATTGGAAAGTGGGGGCAGTTGCCGCTTGGTCCTGCCGAATTTGGTTTTGATGATTACCTGCGCTTTTTTGGAAGTGGTGTATATATTAGCACCGACGAAAAAAAGCAAAAGTATGTGCTAAACGGGCAAGAGTCTATTTTAAAAGACAAAGAATACATGCCCGATTTAATGCATACGCATGTAGAAGAATTTTTGTCTAAACATACCAAGGATCCATTTTATTTGTATTACTCAATGGTTCATGTCCATGGTGAAATTATTCCAACACCAGATACAAAACCAGGCACTTCAGAATTTAAAGATTTATATACAGACAATATAAATTACATGGACAAGCTTGTAGGAAAGCTTTTAAGAACTTTAGATAGTTTAAAACTCAGAGACAATACTTTAATTGTATTTATGGGAGACAATGGAACAGCGGGTCAGGCTGCTGCTATTGGGACAGTTAATGGTAAAAAAATTATTGGTAAAAAAGGAACGATGCAAGAGGGGGGGAGTTTGGTTCCATTTATTGCAAACTGGCCTAGCACTATTAAAAAGGGCAGTGTTTCAAAAGATTTAATTGACGCAACCGACTTAATTCCAACTTTTGCTGAAATAGCAGGCGCGCCAATACCTACCAATAATATTTTAGATGGAAAAAGCTTTGCCTATCAATTAAAAGGTGCTAAAGGGGTAGCTAGAGATTGGATTTTTACCGAACTTGGTAACGATTGGTATGTAAGAACTGCTAATTGGAAATTAAATAGAGCTGGACAATTGTTTGATATGCGCAATGCTCCTTTTGAAGAAAAGGAAGTAGCGATTGATGAAACAAATAAGGTTGAAAAAGAAAAATTGCAGTTAATTTTAGATGGCTTGAATCCTGCAGGCGGGATTTTAGATAAAGGCGATGGCAGTGGAAGACATGCTACTAAAGTAAAGGCAAAAAATAAAGGGAAGGAACAATAAAAAAATATGAAAAAGATACGCCTAGTTGTATACGCTTTAAGTTGTTTTTGTTCCATTGGAATTTCGCAAACAACATCAACTGCTGCGACTGAAGTAACAGATTCTTCTAAAATTAAACCAGTTGTTGTACCGGCAGGTTTTACATCACAATTAAATGTGGTGTACGCCAAAGTAAATGATTGGGATGGTCGTATGGATTTGTATTTGCCACCAACAAATGGTGCGCCCACGCCAGTCATTATTAATATTCACGGTGGTGGATGGAATCATGGTGCCAAAGAAGAGCAGGGTGGATTTACGCCTTATTTTAAAGCGGGCTTTGCGGTTGCAAATATGGAATACCGTTTAACGAGTCAAGCAACGGCCCCTGCAGCCATCGAAGACACACGTTGTGTACTAATCTATCTTATAAAAAATGCAAAAGCACTGCATATCGATCCTAATAAAATTATTATTATGGGGGGTTCTGCTGGTGGGCATTTGGCATTAATGGGCGGCCTTCTACAAAACAATCACATTTTTGATACCAATTGTACCGGTATCGAAAATATTAATGTTGCCGCCATTATAGATAAATATGGCATTGCTGATGTGAATGATTGGGCATATGGTCCTTACATAAAAAGTAAGTCTGCCACCAATTGGTTAGGCGTTAAAAAAAATGAGCAAGATTTTATTAAATCGGTATCGCCTATAAATTGGGTAAAATCTACAAGTCCGCCAGTATTTATTGTGCATGGTGACGCAGATCCTACTGTCCCTTACCAAGAATCTGTGGCACTGCATGAGGCGCTCGTTAAAGCGGGTGTTAAAACAGAATTTATTACCATACCAGGAGGCCTTCATGGTAAATTTGATAAAGATCAAAACGCCATGCTCAATACTGCGATATTTAAATTTATAGAATCGCTCGATGCATTTAAAAAATAATTGATAGCGATGAAATTAAAAGGCTTGCGTTGGTGGATTTTAAGTTTGATAGGACTTGCAACTGTTGTTAATTATATAGACCGTAATGCACTTGCCATTATGTGGCCTGGTATTTCCACGGATTTGCATATGAACAAATCTGAGTATGCCTTTATTGTAAGTTGTTTTACCATTGCATACGCTATAAGTCAGGCTTTAAGTGGAAAATTATTTGATGCGATTGGAACACGACTTGGTTTTGTGGTTTCAATTGTTGTTTGGAGTATTTCTGCAGCTTTTCATGCCGCTGCTAGAGGTATTATGAGCTTTTCTATTTTTAGAGCATTGCTAGGTTTAGGAGAAGCAGGCAACTGGCCAGGTGCTGCAAAAAGTAATGCCGAATGGTTCCCTGTAAAAGAACGCGCACTTGCGCAAGGTATTTTTAATGCAGGTGCTTCTATCGGAAGTATTATTTCTGCACCGCTCATTGCTTTTTTATATGGGTTTATTGGTTGGAAAGCAACATTTATTTTAATCGGATTACTGGGTTTATTGTGGTTGATTCCGTGGTTATGGATGAACAAAAAAACGCCGGATGCGCATCCTTGGTTAACCGAAGAAGAGCGTCAATATATATTAGATGGTCAGGCCGAGTCTAACCCTAACGATAAAGGACTTTCTTTCAAACAAATACTACAGCACAAACAAAGTTGGAGTATTTTATTATCTCGTTTTTTACTTGATCCTATTTGGTGGTTGTTTGTTATTTGGTTGCCACTTTATTTAGCTGATAAATTTCATTTTGATATTAAAGCCATTGGTGCGTTTGCTTGGTTCCCTTATGTAGGAGCTATGATTGGCGGTATTGGTGGTGGTTGGTTGTCTGGCTTGTTATTAAAAAAAGGCTGGAGCGTTACTAAAACCAGAAAATCAATTGTTTTACTTGGTGGCCTATTTATGTTTCCTGCGCTATTAACTATTATTGGCCTTAACAATCCATCTTATGCCATGATTGCAATATTTTTTGCACTATTTGGATTTCAAATAATCATTGGAACCATTCAAACCATGCCTTCCGATTATTTATCGGGTAAGGCGGTAGGGACATTGTCTGGATTAGGGGGCTTTGCGGCAAACATGGGCGTACTAGCTACAACATGGATGGTGCCTGCACTAACTAAAACGTCTTATACGCCCTTTTTTATTTTAGCAGCAACGCTAGTACCACTTGGTATTGCGGTTTTATTTATCTTCAGTGGAAGAATTGAAAAAATAAAATTATCATGAATTTACGATACCTGCTAACCGTACTTTTTATGTCTGCATTTTCATTCGTAATGGCGCAACAAGAGTTTTCTATTTACGAAGGTCCTGTGCCTAACGCACTGCCTTGCAATAAAGAAGAAACGCAAGGGAAAAATGCCAATGGTAAATTGTTTTTCGCAAATGTTACAAACCCTACAGTAACTGTTTTTAAGTCTGCTACACCCGACGCCAATAAAACAGCAGTTATTGTTTGTCCGGGCGGTGGCTATGCAAGGGTAGTAGTGGGGCATGAAGGCAATGAAGTAGCCGAAGCCTTTAACAAAATTGGTGTTACGGTGTTTGTTTTAAAATACCGCTTACCATTTGATAGCTGTATGACGAGTAAAGAAATTGTGCCTTTGCAAGATTTGCAACAAACCATTAAATTGGTAAGAGATAGGGCGGCAAGTTTTGATATTAACCCTAATATGCTTGGTGTGGTTGGGTTCTCTGCAGGCGGGCATTTGGCAAGCACGGGCATAACTAAATTTAATACGGCTTATATCGAAAATATAAGCTTAACAAACCTAAGACCTAATTTTGCGATTTTGGCATACCCTGTTATTAGCATGGACTCTACCATTTGTCATAAAGGGTCTAGGGATAATTTGTTGGGTAAAAAAGCGCCAGCTGCTAAGCTCAATTTATTTTCATCAGAATTACAAGTAACGGATCAAACGCCCCCTACTTTTTTAGTACATGCATCTGACGACAAAACCGTGCCTGTCGAAAATAGCATTCGTTTTTACCAAGCACTTATCAAAAATAAAGTAAACGCTGAATTACATATTTACCAAAACGGCGGTCACGGATTTGGATTAACCAATGCAACTACCACAGACGTTTGGTTTGATAGAGCTGCAGCTTGGTTGTTAGCAAATCATTTTATTAAAGGGAATTAATCTACTTGTTTTTTTCTTTTTCCATGTGTGCTAAAATTTGAAGTATCAATTTATTTTGATTTTCCAAATGCACCAATATTGTTTCAATCTCTAATTCTGCCTTTTTGTTAATCAGGTAGTCTTCCTCTGCTCTAATTTCTGAATGTTTCGATTGTAAATTTTGACCTACCATAATAAGGGGCATTAAAAATATTTGAATCATATTGGAAATAAATAACCACAGTACAAAGGCTGGAAAAGGATCAAAGCGTAATTGAGCTGCCGCTAAAGTGTTCCAGCTAAGCCATGAGGCTGTCCATATAAAAATGAGTATAAAAAACCCCATGGAGCCTACTTTAGTGGTAATCCAAAGAGCTAATTTGTCAAGCCTCGAAAGTTTTTCTTTGTGCCTAATATTTGCATTTCTGGATGGCACATGTGTATCCTTAATTTCTTGAAGGCTTACCGGGTTTGCGTTTTTCATAAAACAGGGGTATTTATGGGTAAAATTAACTAATAACTGGCTTCATAGTATTCGCATACTTCTATATCTTTAAGTACATCAAGTCGTTTGCTATGTCACAATCAAATTCTAGACGTAAATTTTTACGCAGTACCGCTGCCATTGCTGCAGGTGTTACCATTATTCCTAGACATGTATTAGGTAGAGGCTTTATTGCCCCCAGTGATCTATTAACCAAAGGTATTGTTGGTTTAGGTGGCATGGGTAGAGGGCATATTGGTTATGCAGGTACTAAAGTAGTGGCCCTTTGTGATGTAGATCAAAATCATTTAGCTCAAGCGGCTAAAATAGTTGGCGGAGGGGTAAAAACGATGGTAGATTATCATGAACTTATTTCAATGCCCGAAGTAGATATCGTGCATATTGCAACACCACCACATTGGCACGGAATTATTTCGATAGAGGCGGCTAAAGCAGGAAAAGATATTTGGTGCGAGAAACCAATGACAAGGACCATTGGTGAAGGTAAGCGTGTGGTAGAAGCCGTAAAGCAGCATGGGCGTATGTTTCGTTTAAATACTTGGTTCAGGTTTCAAGATGAATTTTATGGTATGAAAACAACCGTAAAGCCCATTAAAAAATTAGTGGAGTCGGGTATGTTAGGCTGGCCGTTAACAGTTACTGTTTGCAAGCATACTGGGTTTGATTGGAAATTTTATTGGGTAGGGAAAACGGGTATGGAAGCGCAGGTTGTTCCTTCAGAATTAGATTATGATAGATGGTTGGGTCCAGCGCCTTACAAGCCATACAACGCACACCGTGTGCATGGAACATTTAGAGGTTATTGGGATTATGACGGTGGAGGACTTGGCGATATGGGACAACATTATTTAGATCCTATTCAATACTTTTTAGGAAAAGACAATACCAGTCCTGTAAAAGTGGAGGTAGATGCAGATCAGCAGCACCCAGATGCTTGTGGCACGTTTAGAAAAATTGTGTACACCTATGCCGATGGTTGTAAAATTATTTTAGACGGAGAAGCCAAAGATGAATCGGTGGCCTACATCGAAGGTCCAGAAGGAAAATTATTTGCTGGCTTTAAATCAACCATTCCAAACTTAAAAGAAAAGTTGGCATTACTACCAGATCCTGCACCACAAGTAACAGATTTTTTAGATTCTGTAAAATATAGAACGCCTTTTGCGCTCAACGAATCTAACGGACATAGATCTTGTACCATTATTAACCTGGGTAAAATTGCTTTGCAGTTAGGACGCACATTAAATTTTGATCCTGATGCGCAAGTGTTTATTGGAGATGACGAAGCCAATAAAATGATTAATCCACCTATGCGCGCACCTTGGGGCATTTAGTATTATCCAAATTTTGACAAACCGATCACAATGAAAAAAATATTTTTAACTTTTACATTTTCTGCATGCTGCTTGCTTAGTGCTAGTTCATTATTTGCGCAAGGCAATGCTGCTGCTGTAGCTACAAACGTTGCGAAAATGCAAGCTTGGCAAAAATCAGAGTGGGTTGCTTTTTTTAATGTATTTAACACTACTGCTGCTGGAGTGGATGCCCCACACGTAAAAGCGATGTATGAACTAGATGCTTATTTGCATGCAGCGGCAACGGATAAATCTTTAGCAAATAAGGCCGAAGGTATTGTTGTGTATGCCCTTGACCAGCTTAAAGACATACAAGAAAAAAATATTTTAGTGCGTGCTTATTTAATTGAGCGTCTTGGCTATTTAGGTTCTGATAATGCAGTAAAAACAATCGCAAGTTATATTGAGGCCCCATCATTTACAGATGTTGCAACTATGGCACTTGCAACGCTTCATTCAAAAAAATCTATGGCGGCACTTGAAGCAGCATTAGCAAAAGCGTCACCTGCTACAAAGCCTGCTATTGAAGCGGCCATCAAACATGCAAAAGCCGTTTTGACTGCAATACCAATGCTCGCTTTAACGCCAGCCAAAGCCGTTAATCCGGTGCAAAGATTACTTGATTTGCAAGATCAAATGGAAGCCGCAAAAAGCCCAACAGAGCAAAAAAATATTATTATTGAAGCAGGTAAAGTGAATAAGCTTGGAGCGCTCATGTTTGCGGCTACATATTTAGAAACCGCATCATTGCAATCTGATGCAGCACTTGTGGTGGCTAAACTAGCGCTTGCTAACCCTGGTTTTAAAGGTCCCATGGTTAGACCTGTTTTACAAAGCGCATTGGCTCATTTAAAAGGAGAGGATAGCGCTATTTTGGCTAAAAAATTAGCGTATCACATAAAAGCAATGTCTTACGATTATGGCTTTGAAAACTTATTTAACGGAACCGATTTAACAGGGTGGAAAGGACTTGTAGCAAATCCTATTGCGCGTTCAAAAATGAGCACGGAACAACTAGCTGAGGCGCAAGCAAAAGTGGATGCAAAAATTAAAACTGATTGGATTGTAAAAGATGGTCTACTCGTTTTTACGGGCCACGGCGATAATTTATGTACACAAAAACAATACGGCGATTTTGAACTTTTTGTAGATTGGAAAATTACAGAAAAAGGGGATGCTGGAATTTATTTACGTGGTACGCCTCAGGTTCAAATTTGGGATACGAGTAGACGTGAAGTGGGCGCACAGGTTGGTTCTGGCGGACTTTATAACAATCAAAAAAACGAGCGTAACCCTAAGCTTGTTGCAGATAACAAAATTGGTAGTTGGAATAATTTTCACATCATTATGCGAGGTGCAGTGGTTACCGTTTATTTAAACGGCGTTCTCGTAACAGATAAAGTAGTGCTTGAAAATTATTGGGACAAAACACTTCCTATTTTTGTAAAAGAACAAATTGAATTACAAGCACATGGTACCTATGTTGCGTACCGTAATATTTATATCAGAGAATTGCCAAGCGCTGAGCCAACCACACTTTCTGATCCCGAAAAACAACAAGGGTTTAAGCTTTTGTTTGATGGCACGAACCTGGATAATTGGGTAGGTAATAAAGCGGGCTATTTGTTGCAAGATGGTGCGATTGTGGTGAATCCGCAGAGCACGGGCGGTGGTAATTTGTATACCAAAGACGAATACGCTGATTTCGAATACCGTTTTGAGTTTCAATTGACCCCTGGTGCCAACAATGGACTTGGTATAAGAGCCCCATTAGAGGGTGATGCGGCTTATGTTGGTATGGAACTGCAAATATTAGACAGCGAGGCCGATATGTACAAGAATTTACAGCCTTATCAGTACCACGGCTCTATTTACGGGGTTGTGCCTGCTAGAAGGGGCTATTTAAGGCCTATTGGTGAATGGAATGAAGAAGTTGTTGTGGTTAAAGGGACACGCGTTAAGGTGATTCTAAATGGCGAAACGATCACGGATGCTGACATTAAAGAACCTTCTATCAATGGTACCATTGACCATAAAGAGCACCCAGGACTTAAAAGAACAACGGGTCATATTGGGTTTTTAGGCCATGGCGATGTGGTTCTATTTAGAAATATTCGGGTACTACCGCTCTAAATTCACCTATACACCCTTTTTGCCCGGAACGATTGCTTTTAGTAAATTAAAGTAGTAATTTCCATCTTCTTAAACTCAATCTCTTTTTATGAAAAAAGCAGTCTTCTTATTTTTCCTACTAACTAGTTGCCTTTTTGGTTTTGCTCAATCTAAAAAAAACACTGAAGTAGTGGCGTCAATAGAAAAATTACGTCTTGCTATGATAAGTGGAGTGAAAGAAGATTTGGAAGCGATTGTTGATGACAATTTAAGCTATGGGCATAGCGGCGGAGCTGTAGAGGGGAAAGCTGCATTTATTGAAAAAATTGCATCTGGCAAGTCAGATTTTGTAACCATTGATTTGTCTGAACAAACCATATCTGTCTATGGGAACATTGCGATTGTTAGACACAATTTATTTGCAATTAATAACGATGGTGGAAAACCTGGTGAAGTGAAATTAAAAATATTATTGGTCTTTAGAAAAACTGGGAAAAACTGGAAATTATTAGCTCGTCAGGCTGTAAAGCCTATTTAATTTTTTGAAACTATATCAACAATATTATATAGTGTATTCTATTTTCTAAATAAACTATGAAGCATTTATTTTTTTTATTTGTTGTAATCGCAAACATGCAATTTGCAATTGCGCAAAGTAAATCGTTGGCGGCGGAGTTGGCGTCAACTGCCATGAATACTTTATGGAAAGGGTCAGTTGGCGCAGATACTGCAAAGCCAAACAAGTGGACTTATGATCAGAGTCTGGTATTACTTGGCATTGAACATTTGTGGATACAAACTGCCAATCCTGAATATTTTTCTTTCCTCCAAAAAAGCCTGAATTTTTATAAAGCACAGGGTTACGATATTGATAATGTCTTATGCGGTAGAATTTTATTGACACTTTATAATGTAACAGGCCAGGTAGAATATTACAAAGCAGCATCCTTATTAAGAGATCAATTAAATTGGCAACTACGTAGAAAGGAAAGCGGGCTTTATATGGGTCAGCCATTTTATACCACCTATGCAAAACAGTTTCATGAGCCTGAAGCTTTTGATGATATCGCCAATCAGTTTATTTGGATGGAAAAGCATGCAAGCGATGCTAAATCCAGCGTCGCAGGTTGTTACGAAATGTCTATTGTGGATGTACTAGAAAATTTTCCTGCCACCCATCCAAAGCGGGATACGCTTGTAGCCATTTTAAAAAGGTTAGCAGATGCTATTAAAAAAGTTCAGGACCCAGCAACTGGCCTTTGGTATAATATTTTGAACTTACCTAAAGAAAAAGGGAATTATTTAGAGGCTTCTGCAAGTGCCATGTTTGTATGTGCAACAGCAAAAGCAGTGCGTTTAGGTTTATTGCCTGCAAGCTATTTGGCAGTTTCAAAAAAAGGATATGCTGGTATTGTAAAACATTTTATTAAAAAAGATGAAAAGGGTCATATAAATATACAAGGAGCTATAAGTGGGGACTCCAAAGAGGTAGGTGCATTTATACAAGCTGCAAATGAAATGGAGTGGTATTCCAGTCCAAAACTTGGTAAGCAACAAATTTTTTTATTGGATGATTATTACAATGCTGAAAAGAAAAAAGATATTAAAGGTGTTGAATATGCCTATCATTACAAGTGGCCTGAAATGTATAACAATGGATTTTCATTTTTGGGAAATGTAATTACCTCTAATGGATTACAAACTAGAACATTATCTGAGGCACCAACTACTAATAATTTAAAAAATGCTTCTATTTACATGATTGTAGACGCAGACAATATAGCAGACAATCCTACCCCCAATTATATGAATGACAAGGATGCCCTGGAGATTTTTAATTGGGTAAAAGCTGGTGGGGTTCTCGTTTTATTTCACAATGACAAACCCAATGCTGATTTTACTGCTATTAATAAGTTATCTGATTTATTTGGCATTCATTTTAATGAGGATACTTATAATAAAGTAGTTGGGACGGATTATGTGGGTGGGCAAATTGATGTGCCTGTAGGAAATCAAATCCTTAAAAATGTTCAAACCATCTACCAAAAGGAAGTGTGTTCGATAACTGTTAAGGCACCTGCTACAACAATGCTAACAAAAGAGGATTTGGTTGTTTTTGCAACGGCTAAAATAGGCAAGGGTAGTGTTTTTGCAACTGGTGATCCATGGCTTTACAACGAATACACCGATGGTCGAAAGCTTCCTGCAATGTATCAGAATGCTCAGGCGGCAGATGACCTTGTAAAGTGGCTCATTAAGAAAATGCCTGCTAGTGCGTATTATGGCTGGAAAGACAAATAATCTACTTTTTTATTTCAATTCATATTATCTTGTAAATCAAATGGGTAAGGAATTAGTATGAAAAAAGTATTTTGTTTTGGGGAGATTTTACTTCGAATGTCACCCGTATTAGACCAGGCATGGATCAACAGCGCTGCTATGCCTGTGCACTTGGGTGGCGCAGAACTCAATGTGGCAAAAGCCTTGGCTGTTTGGAAACAGCCTGTTACCTACATGTCTGCTATGCCGGACAATTACTTATCTAAAGAAGTTGCAGCATCTATAGCTGCTTGTAATATTGGTATAGAAGCCATGCAGTTTTGTGGTGATCGTATAGGTATTTACTTTTTACCACAAGGTGCCGATTTAAAAAATGCCGGCGTTATTTATGACCGCGCACATGCTTCATTTTCAACCGCTTTATTCCCGGGAAAAATAAATTGGGACGTGTTATTTGAAGGGTCTGATTGGTTTCATTTTAGTGCCATAAGTCCGGCATTAACGGAGCAGGCCGCAGCACTTTGTTTAGATGCATTACAAGCTGCCAAGCGTTTAGGACTTAAGATTTCTGTAGATTTAAATTACCGCGCAAAACTTTGGAAATATGGCAAACAACCTGCACAGGTAATGCCTGCGCTAGTTGCTTACGCTGATGTTATTATGGGGAATATTTGGAGCGCTAGAGATTTACTCGGTATAGATGTGCCTGCGGCTGCCGAAACAGCCACTTCTAAAGCGGAGTTTGCCGCCTGTGCAAAAGAAACGGCATCCGTATTGTTTGCGCAAAATCCTGCTTGCAAAGTAGTAGCCAATACGTTTAGATTTACGCCAGAGGGCCAAGGGGTTGATTATTTTGCAACCCTTGATACTGGAACTGAGCAAGCTGTGGCTGTTAGCTTTCAAGCAAATTCGGTGGTAGATAAAGTAGGTAGTGGAGATTGTTTTATGGCAGGACTTATATATGGTATTCATAATGACCTTGAACATCAAGAAACGATAAATTATGCAGCTTCCGCAGCTTTTGGTAAATTGCAGGAACTCGGTGATAGTACCAAACAAACCACCGATCAAATTAAATCAAGGTATTAATGGAAAGAGAAGCCGCTTTAATTAGTCAAATAAAGACAGCAGGTATGTTGCCTTTGTATTATCATGACGATATTTCAATTTGTGAAAATGTGCTTAAGGCCTTATACAATGGAGGTGTTAGATGTGTTGAGTTTACCAATAGAGGCGCGCATGCATTAACTAATTTTAAACACCTTGTTGCTTTAAAATCTTCTATGCCAGGTCTAATACTTGGTATAGGTACCATTAAAACGCCGCAAGATGCTACTTCATTTATTGAAGCTGGTGCCGATTTTTTAATTAGCCCATGTTTTGATGCGAGTGTTGCTGACATAGCATACATGCATAAAATTTTATGGATTCCTGGTTGTATGACACCCACCGAAATTCATGTGGCCCAAAAATCCGGCGCTACCATGGTTAAGCTTTTTCCTGGCAATGTACTTGGTCCTGGTTTTGTGGAGGCTATTAAAACCTTATTTCCAGGCGTAGATTTTTTAGTAACGGGAGGCGTTGAGCCAAACGAACAAAATATTGGTGCTTGGTTTAAGGCAGGCGTTGCTGGCGTTGGTCTTGGCAGTAAACTTATTACGAAAGAGGTGTTAACCAATCAAAATTTTGCGCAATTAGAATTACAAACAAAAGAACTTGTACAACTTATTCATACAATAAAATAATTACGATTTAAAGTTTACCCATATGGAACAAAAAATTGGTCGTTACCGCTGGACAATTTGTAGCTTGGTATTTTTTGCAACTACAATTAACTACTTAGATAGAGCCGTAATTAGCTTATTAAAATCTACACTTACTTCTGAGCTCAAGTGGGATGATGGTGATTACACCAATGTTGAAATTGCTTTTAAAGTTTCGTATGCCATCGGCTTATTGTTGGCTGGACGATTTATCGATAAAATTGGTACTAAAAAAGGGTATGCTTGGGCTACCGGTTTATGGAGTGTTTCTGCTGTACTTCATGCTGCTGCTAAAAGTGTATTTGGTTTTTCTGTTGCACGTGCCGCATTGGGTGTAACCGAAGCTGGTAATTTTCCTGCTGCTATTAAAACGGTAGCAGAGTGGTTCCCACGCAAAGAGCGTGCATTAGCAACAGGCCTATTTAATTCTGGTGCTAATATTGGTGCGATTGTTGCACCACTATCTGTTCCCTTTATTGCCGCAGCTTATGGCTGGCAGTGGGCATTTATTGCAACCGGGTTACTTGGTTTTATATGGTTGTTTTTTTGGAACAAGCATTATTTTAAACCTTCGGAACATCCAAAATTAACAGCAGAAGAACTTGCTTACATCAATAGTGATGCAGATGCCATCGCAGAAGGGGATGCATTACAAACAAAATCATTTAGTTGGGGTGCTTTATTAAAATACAAGCAAACTTGGGCTTTTGCAATTGGCAAATTATTAACCGATCCAATCTGGTGGTTTTATCTTTTCTGGTTGCCTGATTTCTTAGAAAGTCAATACCATATTAAAGGAACTGCTATTGCACTTCCAGTGGCAGCAGTATATACGATGTCTGCGGTGGGTAGTATTTTTGGCGGCTGGCTACCTATGTATTTAATTAAAAATAATTGGCCTGTATTTAAGGCGCGTAAATCTTCTATGTTACTTTATGCGTTTTTAGTACTCCCTATTTTATTTGCGCAAGTACTAGGTGGTATGAATATGTGGTTCGCTGTTTTTGTAATTGGAATTGCAGCAGCAGCCCATCAGGCATGGAGTGCTAATATTTTTACAACGGTGAGTGATATGTTTCCTAAGCGTGCGGTAGGCTCCGTAACGGGTATTGGTGGTATGTTTGGCGCGATTGGTGGCATCTTACTATCAATGGCTGTACAAAAGAATTTATTTGTGCATTACCGTGCTATAGGACAAATTGAAACGGCATATTATATCATGTTTGTTGTGTGTGGATCTGCTTATTTATTGGCCTGGGTGATTATGCATTTATTAGTACCTAAAGTAAATGTAATTGCAGCCGAAGATTTAGAATAATAAATTAATATTTTCTAGTAGAATCTCGAATTGTTAATTCAGATTTTAGAATAATATTTTCATTTATTATAACACTCCTTCTTTTTGCTAAATACTTAAAAAGTATAGTAACGTTATTGTACACGTTACAATTAAAAATACCGGTAGTAGAAAGGGTGACGAAGTGGCACAGCTTTATGTAAAAGATGAAGTAACTTCAGTAACTGTGTATGAAAAACAGTTAAGAGGTTTTGAAAGAATTTCTTTAGCACCTAATGAATCAAAAACAGTTACATTTACTTTAAAGCCTTCAGATATTAGCCTGCTCAATTTAAAAATGGAGCGCGTTGTGGAACCCGGATATTTTGAAGTACAAATAGGATCTTCTAGTGAAGACATTAAGTTGAAAAAAAGGTTTGAAATTATAAAATAGTTTAAAATGAGTAGTGATATGTTTTCATTAGAAGGTAAGGTTATTGTTGTAACTGGAGCAACAGGTATATTAGGTGGTGCATTTATTGAAGCGATTGCAAATGCCGGTGCAGTAGTGGGTGTATTGGGTAGAAATGAAAAAGTTGCAAATGAAAGAGTAGAAAAAATAAATACAGCAGGCGGGAAAGCAGTAGCATTGATTGCAGATATATTGGATGAAAAACAACTAACCGCTGCAGCTCATACAATGGTGGATTTATACGGTAAAATTGATGGGCTCGTTAATGCAGCTGGAGGCAATATGCCTGAAGCCATTGTTCAGCCCGGCGACGATTTGTTCTCATTAAATATGGAGGGGCTGCAAAAGGTGATGAACCTTAATTTATTTGGTACGCTGTTGCCTACTCAAATATTTGGAGCCATTATGGCTAAATCACCCAAAGCAAGTATCGTAAATATTTCGTCTGTGAGTGCTACAACAGCCTTAACAAGGGTATTGGGTTATAGTTTGGCAAAATCTGCTATCGATTCTTATACCAGGTGGTTTGCTGTAGAATTGGCTGCTAGATATGGGGATCAAATTAGAATGAACGCAATTGCACCTGGCTTTTTTTTAACCGAACAAAATAGAGCGCTACTTACCAATCCAGACGGAACACATACGGCAAGAGCAACAAAAATTATTGATAATACCCCTTATAAAAGATTTGGATCTCCGTCAGAGCTTAACGGAGCGCTGATATGGCTTTTAAGCGATGCTTCGACTTTTGTATCTGGAACAATTACAAATGTTGATGGCGGTTTTCTTGCTTTTAGTGGTGTATAATTGTATAAAAATTGATTGGAAATGAAAGAGGCAATGATTCAAACAATGCGCTGGTATGGACCAAATGATCCAGTAAGCCTTTGGGATATTAGACAAGCAGGATGTACAGGGGTGGTTTCGGCACTTCATCAAATACCAAATGGTGAAGTATGGTCTAAAGAAGCGATTCGTGAAAGAATTGAAATGATTGAAGCTGCAGGGCTCAGTTGGGATGTTGTAGAAAGTGTTCCTGTGCATGAAGCTATCAAAACGCAATCAAACGGGTTTGAAAATTATATTACCAACTATATTCAAACCATTAAAAATTTAAGTGCTTGTGGGATACATATTGTTACCTACAATTTCATGCCGGTAATGGATTGGACACGTACAAACCTTGCTTACCCAATGCCAGATAAATCTTTGGCCCTTTTGTATGAGCAGGCTGCTGTTACAGCATTTGACTTATTTATTTTGGAAAGAGAAAATGCAATTCAGGATTATACTTCAACTCAAATTGAAGCTGCAAAAAAATGGTTTGCATCAAAGTCGGATCAAGAAAAAATGCAGGTACAATTAAACATGATCAAAGGCTTGCCTGGAAGTGAAGAGAGTTTTACAATGGAAGCTTTTAGAGCAGCACTTAAAACCTATGATGGTATAGATGCACAAAAACTACGAAGCCATTTAGTTTATTTCTTACAAAATATTATTCCTGTTACAGAAAGTTGTGGCATCAAAATGGTGATACATCCTGATGATCCTCCATTTCCTATTTTAGGATTGCCACGTGTGGTGAGCACTGCATCTGATATGGATGCAATATTCAATGCAGTGCCTGCTTTAAGTAATGGCTTATGTTTTTGTACAGGATCTTTTGGTGTTAGAGCAGACAATCATTTACCTGATATGGTAGCTGCATTTGGCGATCGAATTAATTTTATTCATTTGCGTAGCACCAAACGAAATATAGATGGGGACTTTTTTGAAGATAATCATTTAGAGGGTGATGTAGATATGTATGTGGTAGTTAAAGAAATTTTAGCCGTAATGAAAAAGAGAGGTCTTTCAATTCCTATGCGTCCTGATCACGGTCATCAAATGTTAGATGACTTAAAAAAAGTAACCAACCCAGGTTATTCTGCCATTGGAAGGTTGAGGGGTTTGGCAGAATTGAGAGGACTAGAAATGGGTATTAAAAAATCATTATACTAAATAATTATGCCAGATTTTATTCATGAAGATTTTTTGCTAGAAAGCGAAGCTGCTAAAAGGCTGTATCATGATTACGCTTCAAAAATGCCAATCATCGATTACCACAATCATTTAAGTCCGGCAATGATTGCCAACAATCATAATTTTAGTAACATCACTGAAGCCTGGATTGATGGTGATCATTACAAGTGGAGAGCCATGCGTACAAATGGGATGGATGAAAAATATTGTTCTGGTTCAGCGTCTGCAATTGAAAAATTTAGTGCTTGGGCGAGTACGGTTCCTAAAACAATTAGAAACCCACTTCATCACTGGTCGCAATTAGAACTCAAGCGCTATTTTGGAATATCAACTTTGTTGGATTCCCATTCTGCGCCATCTATTTATGAAGTGGCAAATGAAATATTATCTAAGGAGTCACATACACCGCAGGGTTTATTAAAAATGATGGGTGTAGAATTTGTTGGTACTACAGATGATCCTACCGATTTATTGGAGCACCATAAATTTTTAATGGATCATCCTATTGGGATACAGGTTGCGCCTACATTTCGTCCGGACAAGGCAATGGCAATTGACATGACTGCGCAGTTTAATTTGTATTTATCCAAGTTAGAGCAACGAACAAATACTTCTATTCATAGTTTTAATGATTACCTAGAAGCGTTAAAATTTTGTCACGACTATTTTGAATCGATGGGCTGTAAGGCATCTGATCATGGCATTGAAATGGCTTATTACGAACCATATACACATAGTGACGTAGAAAAAATATTTAACAAGGCAAGGGTTGGTACTTCGCCATCAGCATTAGAAGTGGCACAATTCAAAACAGCCATGCTTATTCAGTTTGCTGAATGGGGTTATGAAAAAGGATGGGTGCAACAATATCATATAGGACCCATTAGAAACAATAGTACACGTATGTTTAACGCAATGGGTCCTGACACAGGTTGGGATTCTATTGGCAGTAGCGTGCATCCAAAAAAATTAAGTCTTTTTTTGAATCATTTGGATACAAAAAACAAGCTTGCAAAAACAGTATTGTACAGTATTAACGCCGCCGATAATGATATGCTAGCAACAATGGCAGGTAATTTTAATGACGGGTCTTATGCTGGTAAAATTCAGTCTGGCGCAGCATGGTGGTTTAATGATCAAAAGGATGGCATCACTGCTCATTTAAATGCAGTTAGTAATATGGGGTTATTGAGTCGGTTTATTGGAATGCTCACTGATTCTAGAAGTTTTCTATCATTTCCTAGGCACGAATATTTTAGAAGAATTCTCTGCAATGTATTAGGCAATGAAATGGAGCGCGGTTTGATTCCATTTGACTATGATTTAATTGGTGCGATGACGGAAGATATATGCTACAACAATGTAAAAGCTTATTTTAACTTATAGTAACCTGATGAATTTTATATACAAGGCCACAAATTATGCGCAAAAAATTGCCATTGTATCAGGCGGCAACCATTATAGTTATCAGACATTATTTGATGAAGCAACTACTTTATTGTAAATGCGATTTTGTAATTAGGGTGTATTCATAACAATGCCTTTTTGTAGGGTATATTTCCCTGTGATGATTTTTTTGTTTTGAATATGGATTTTAAAATCCAGGTTCCAGTTCGTAGGCCAGGCAGGTAGCCATTGTGTTTGATTTGTTTCAGATTGAACAAGCATGTTTTGAAGTGCGCGCATGTTAACAGTGCCATGGTCTTGATCTGGCACCCAATCATAATTGGGTCCCCAAAATGCAGGGAATCTGCTCCCACTATGTTTGGTTGTAAAATTATGAACCACCATTTCTTTGGCCTCTTCTGTTAAACCTAAATAGGCGGCAAAAATGGGATCTTGTTGCCAGCCGCTATATTCATTATTGGCTTTATGGTTCCATGCTATAATGGCTTCTTCTATTTTTGGTTTGCCAACCCCTCTTAAACGGTAAGGGAAAACAGCATACAATTCTGGTTTTTCTACATTGGTTCGGGGGCCTAGGTTGTACCCAGCTGCAAGTGCCGTTTGCCCTTCAATGGGGCGCGTTGGTATTGCAGGTAATTGCGCGTATAAATTTTGTGCTTTTTTTAGTAAGACAGGGTCATTGATTACATTTTTATTCGCAATTATTTTTTCTAGCACGGAAGTAAGTCCTGCAATTTCTGGTAATGGATTAATAACGCCTTCAAAATAAGACTCTAATGCTTGTGCAGGTTGAATACGAATATGGCTTGTACTGTCTTGTTTATAATGTGCATTATAAAATAATACGGTCTCTTTTATAAATGGAAGATGTTCTTTTACAAAAGTGGTTTTGTCATTTGTAAACTCATAGTAATCAATCATGAGTTTAGATAATTCCAAACTACCTTCCCATAAATAACGGATATACATATTTTCAGAAACACCATCTGCTAATTTTTTTCTATCCCAGCCGTAATTGTCATTGGTGTAAGTACCCCATGGTGTCATGGTTTCAGGGAAGTAGGCTCCTTCGTGTTTAAAATATTGCTGCGTTCTAAATTTTGCTAGTGGTAGCGCATCTGTATACATTTTAAAGATTGGCTTGATCAGTGCAAAGTCACCACTGTATAGCATCGAATAATAGGGGAGTCGGGTGTTTTGAAACCAGTAATTGGCGCCCCAGTCTCTAAAGTCGGCGTCGTAGCCTGTTAGGTTTCTTTTGCCCATACTTTCGTCTACGTCAACGGTAAAAATGGACCCATTAAATTTAATGGGAAGTCCGCCTCTGCCAGCACAGGCGTTCATGTAGCGCTGGAGTTGATAACCTTGCGTAATCGCAAAAGTTTCTTTTTTGGTTTGTTGGCTACTATCTCCAGGAGTAACAATCATGAAATGGGAGTTCCAAAATTTTGCCCACCAATTTTTATGCGCATTGAATCTTTGGATTGCAGGCTGATTATTCGTTTTTTTATGCAGCGATACGGCTGCTTTTTTCCATTCAATGATATTAGTTGTTTGCTTTTTTAGTACTGTAATATTTATTTCAAATTCTTTTTTTGATTTGTTACTAACTGATTCATTGGCACTAACAACGGCTCCAAAGTTTTGATATAAGAGCGGATCTTTACCAATTTCATTAAACTTTGAGAGGTTTTGGTTGTCTAAGGTAGACTGCCAAATAGATGATTTATTTTGGTGAACCCAAATAAGTGTGTTGGTATTTTCAAGTACGGTATCTCTTTCTCTTAAGAGCGGGAAAGGTGCGCCAATCATTCCATAGGCGCTTCTTTTTTCTCCGCCTTGTAGCGTATCTAATTTATTGCGCCACATTTCATTGATAACCGTTAACGTAATGTTTGTATTTGCTTTTCCTATAATAGTAACGGTTGGGTTATTGGCATCTGCAAAAATGGTAATGGTGAGGCTTTGTTTTTTTGCATTGATAGCTTTAATAATAATGCTGCCGGTTTGTATATCGAGTGTTTGCGTAAATGATGCACCATCCAGGATAGACGGGCTGGTTTTAATAGATATTTTTCCAATTTTTAAAAGACGGCCAATTTCGGAGTAGGTGTCTGTTTTTGAAATATACAATTGTAAAAGACCAGTGCTATCTACCCACACGTTGGCGCCAATGTCGCCATTGCCGATGGGCATAGAGCCAGAAGGTCCACTACTTTGTGAAGCCCACGCTACGTTGTATGGCGCAAGTTTCACTTGCGCCATACAAGGCCTAAAAAAAATCGCCAGCACCACAAAAGCTACACACGCACTTCCAACTAAATTTTCTTTTCTCATACCTAATTAATTTCGATACTTGTTTTTATAAAGCCCCATTTTGTCAAATGGGACAGGCTCAAATCCTTTTATTTTTTTAAATACTTCCGAATTTGGTAGTAGTGTAAAATTTTCATGTTCAAAATCTACAAAGCCCGGGTTAGTGGTACATCTATAATTGTCTCTTTCTGTGATCGTAGCATATTGACCGCCAATAAGTTTAGTAGGGCTTGTTGGTCCACCAATGATAAGGTTATCAGCAAATACGTTACGGTTGGCACGCATCGCTTTCCACTGCTTGGTGCCGGGTATGGTATCTAAATAGTCGAGAAGTCCAGGGTACTTACTCGCATAAGGTTCTTGCTTATAAGCAACGCTTTTTGTTAAGCGGTTTCTGATAAGACCGTCTTCTCCAAACATCGATTTTTCGGAACCAGCAGCCCAGGTGTAGTAGTGTGCCGATATTTGAGCCGTAGCATCGGTGGGTTCTATAATAATATTATTTTTCATTACCAAGTCCCAGCCGCTATTGGTAAATAAAATGCCATGCTTGGTTTCCATTTTATAAAATACGTTTCCAAAAATAAATACATCGGCAGATGAGTCGTCACAATAAATGCCCATGTTCATGCGGTTGGGATTACCAATGTGATGAAAATAATTAAAACGCACTACGCTTCCTCTATCGCTTGGGTCTCTGCCAATATACCATGGTGAGGTATCGTCCGAATTTAAAGTGACATGGTGGATATTGTTGTATTCAAAAACGTGTTCGTTGCCGTGTACAAAAATTCCTTGCCAGTCGGAATTGTATATTTCGCAGTGTCTTATTTTATTGCCACATCCATCTACGCTGATGCCCGACCAAATAAATTTATTTCTTCTATTAAAATCGTGGACTTTACAATTTTCAACAATGTTGTTTGCTTTTGTCAAGCTTCTTTTATCGCCACCACTTAAATAAATACCACCGCTACCGGTGTTGTACACGTCGCAACTTAAAATTTGTTGATCGTATCCTGCGTTTCTATTCCAGCTTGTATTTTTATAAAGGTAGTTTTGTAAGCTACCTATAATGCCAGAAACAGGATGACCTTCAAAATTATCAATACTCATTGGTCCTTTATTGGCTTCTGCACCTTGGCCCATAAAAATGCCAGACGTACCTATGTTTCTAATGGTACAGCCAACAATGGTATTGTTGTGTCCACCTTCTACATAAATGCCCATGCCCCTGCCAGCCTCAATGGTAAGGCCTTCTAGCGTGGTATAGGTTTGATTGATGATGGATACAATGGGTGTTTCAAGCACCGAAATACCAATGCTAGCCGTTTCTAATGTGCTTGGCGGCCAAACATATAATATACCTGTATGAATATTAAGCCACCACTCGCCAGGGCTATCTAGTTCCTCTAAAATATTGTATGCGGTGTAGGCCTGAAAATCTTTGCCATTTGCAAGTCCGTACAAATGTGGTGTTGCTAATTTAATTTGTTTTTTAAGGGTATCTATTGTTTCGATATTAATATTATCATCTGCAAAACCGTAATTAAAAGTGCCTTGTAGCCATATATCTTTTTGTCCTGCCCATTTAGCATGCCTTGTGTCTGTGTATTCAAATAAGCCGCCTCTGTTGCTTGTATCACCAATACGAGGCACAGATCCTTTATCAATGACTTTACCAATTTTTATGCTGCCACTATTGGGGTAATGCGCAAGTGTAAGCGGTTCGTTGTTAAAAAAAAGTTCAAGTGGTGCAGGAACAACGGGCTGTCCATGTCCATAACTTTGGTGTTTCCCAAAATTTAAAATTCCGAGTTCTTTAAGTGATATTTGGTATAAAGCTGCACCTGCTGTTTTACCTACCCGGATTAAAATAGCCGGATCACTTACTTTTTTAAATGCACTACTTTTAATTTTTTTTCCACCCGAAATAATCACATCCTCTTTATTTGCGCCTCTCCAAATAATAGGCGTTTGTTTACTGCCAGTAACTGCCTCGTCTAATACAAAACCTTGTTGCAGTTCATAATTCCCGGCCCCTATATGCACTACAATGTCACCCTCGTAATTTGGGTTAGCAGCCTTAAATTTTTTAATCAATAACTGCGCTTTTGAAAGTGATGCTACTGGTGCATTTGCGGCACCAGTATACGTATCATGACCAGATGGTGATACATAAAATTGTTGCCCCATTGCCTGGTTAATAACGAGTAAAAAAATGATGGTTTTAAGGAGCTGTTTCATGTGTGTATCTTGAGGTTTGCGGGTGCTGTATTATCTATTATTTATTTTATATTGTATAAAATTTAACGGTTATGGAAACAACACCCATTTCAATAAAAGAGGCGCTTGATCAGGCATATAGCGTAACGCCTGAGCAGGCTTCGTTTTTTGCGCAACATGGTTTTATAAAAATTAAAAACATTTTTGACGCATCTGTTATTGATTACATGAATATAGTAATTTCCAAAGAGGTGGACCGTTTAAATAATCAACAAATTCCATTAGAAGAACGGGACACGTATGGTAAAGCATTTCTGCAAATCATGAATTTATGGATGCATACCACTGTGGTAAAAGACATTGTTTTTAGTAAAAGAATTGCTCAAATTGCCACTGACTTAATGCAAACAAAGGGGGTACGTTTATACCACGATCAGGCACTTTTTAAAGAACCCAAAGGTGGTCATACCCCTTGGCATGCCGATCAATATTATTGGCCATTAGCCACCGAAAATACCGTTACAGCTTGGATACCATTACAAGCAACGCCCCTTCATTATGGACCACTCGAGTTTAGTGCAGGCAGTAACAGATTAACGGCTGGCAGAGACAAAGAAATTAGTGATGAGAGCCAGGCTTTTTTAGAATCAGAATTAAAAAATCACAAATTTGAGCAAGTGATTGAACCCTTTGATGTTGGTGAAATAAGTTTTCATAGAGGTTGGTTGTATCACCGCGCAGGCCCCAATGTTTCTGGTAACATGCGAAAGGTAATGACCATGATTTATATGGATAAAGACATGGCATTAAAAGAACCTGAAAACCATAACCAGCTTGCCGATTGGGAAGCTTGGTGCCCCGGTGCTACTATTGGTGCCACAATAAACACGACCCTAAACCCAGTATTGTATGAAAAAGCATAGTAGCATTTTATTCTTGTTGATTTTTTTGACCATAGTTCAAAAAACGGTTGCGCAGCTACCCATTATTCCTTACCCCAATAAAGTGATTGAAGGAAAAGGGTTTTATACGGTTACAAGTTCTGTAACTAAAGAGGCGTTTGTGGTTATTGATTCAAGTGTTGGATCTATTGTTACAAATCCCGAAGGATATTATGTAACGGTAACGCCAAAACAAATAAAGCTGGTGGCTAAAACAAGTGTGGGTGCATTTTACGGCATGCAAACGCTTTTGCAATTAGAAGCGGCGTCTAAAAAAATTCCGGTGGTAACCATAGAAGATGCACCAGCATTTAGTTATAGAGGTCTTATGTTAGACGTGGGTAGACATTTTATGCCACTTCGTTTTATCAAGCAATTACTGGATGTTATGGCCATGCAAAAGATGAACAATTTGCATTTACACTTAACCGAAGATCAAGGGTGGCGCATCGAAATAAAAAAATATCCAAAATTAACGAGTATAGGATCTGTGCGTAGTGGAACTATAATTGGCAAGTATCCGGGGAGCGGCAATACCAATGCTCCCTATGGTGGGTTTTATACGCAGGCGCAGTTAAAAGAACTTGTTGCTTACGCGGCTGCCAAGCACATTACTATTATTCCTGAAATTGAAATGCCAGGCCACGCTAGTGCTGCAATTGCTGCGTATCCGGAGTTAAGTTGTTTTCCAAACGAACCTACACAGCTCACCAAAAATATGTATGCAGCTGCCACAGAAAATAAAATAAAAACGTCGGGTGGTAAAATTGTACAAGAAACTTGGGGCGTTTTTGATGATGTGTTTGCCCCTTCCGAATACACGTTTAATTTTATTGAAAATGTATTAAATGAAGTGATGGATATTTTTCCATCCACTTATATTCATATTGGCGGAGACGAGTGTCCTAAAACTGCATGGAAGCGCTCAATTTATTGTCAAGCCCTTATGAAAGAAAAAGGTATTGCAAATGAGCATGCACTTCAAAGTTATTTTATTCAACGCGTAGAAAAATATGTAAACAGCAAGGGTCGAAAAATAATAGGATGGGATGAAATTTTAGAAGGGGGTCTTGCGCCCAATGCAACCGTCATGAGTTGGCAGGGTGAAGAAGGTGGCATTACTGCAGCCAAGCAGCATCATGATGTTATTATGACGCCACAGGGTACTTGTTATTTAAACTTTTATCAATCGTCGGATCCTCGCGACTCCATTGCATTTGGAGGTTTCTTGCCCATTGAGGCTGTATACAATTACAACCCAATTCCTGCGGCACTCACCCCACAAGAGGCTACTTATATTAAAGGGGTACAGGGTAATTTATGGACCGAATATATTGCTAACAAAGACCTAGCTTCTTTTATGTTGTATCCGCGCGCTATGGCCATTGCCGAAAACGGATGGACAAAAACAAAAACAGGGTTTGATCATTTTACAAGTCGCGTAACCAAGTGGCAGCCTTTATTAAAACAAAAAGGGCTTCATTTTTCGGACCATTTGTACAATGTGCAAATTACTAGTAAGCCCATAGCTGGCGGCATCAATGTTTCTATTGGTGGTGTAGGAAAGGCTTATAAAATCGTATACAATACAAATGGTAAACTGCCTAGCATTAACGATCAAATGTATACAGGGCCCATCACTATAACCAGCGACGCTCATTTACAAGCTGGTGTTGTTGTTAATAATAAAATAACGGATGTAGCATCTGCTTCATTTTCTATAAATAAAGCAACAGGTGCAACGCTTGTGTCATTAGTGAATGCGCCAAAAGCACCCTATAATAAAAGCGGCAATACAGGGTTTATAAACGGAATCATTGCAAATGATGCTAGGTTTAGCGATGGAGAATGGCTTGCCTGGGAAGGTAAAACAATCAATGCCACACTTGATTTGGGTGCAGCTACAAAGGTTACACAAATTTCTACGCGTTTTATGAATAGTCGCGGCAGTTGGATTCATTTACCAACAAGGGTAGAAGTATTAGGATCTGAGGATGGTAAAATATTTACGCGCCTTGGCCTTCAACAAAATTTTGATAATAGTAAAGAAGGCGTTTTAACGGTATCTTTTACGATGCCACCTACCACTATTAAATTTCTTACATTTATTGCAGATCCGGTAACCATTATTCAGGCAGGTTTTGCTGGTGCAGGAAATCCTTCTTGGTTATTTATGGACGAACTCATTATAAAATAATCACAATGTCAAAAGTAATAGACACCCACATGCATAGTTGGGACTTACAAAAAGTTAGGTATAGTTGGCTTGATGGTGATACGTCTATTTTAGCAAAAAATTATTATCCATCAAATATTGAAGGGCAATTAGCTGCGGCTAATGTTAGTGCAGCTATCATGGTGCAAGCTGCAAATAGTATAGAAGACACCGCTTTTATGTTTGATTGTGCAGCGCAGTATCCTTGGATTATTGGTGTAGTAGGTTGGGTAGATTTATTGGATCCAGAAGTTGCCAAGCAGCAACTTAATGCGCATCTTCAAAACAAATATTTTAAAGGGATTCGTCATTTAATACATGACGAACCAGACACCAACTGGCTATTACAACCTGCTGTACTTAAAAGTTTAGAGATACTTGCAAATCATGGACTTCCTTTTGATGTGGTGGGTGTTAAAATAGAACATATAAATGCAGCCATACAAGTGGCCAAACAAATACCGCATTTAAAAATGGTATTTGATCACTTAAATCATCCACCCATTGCTACGCACGAACAGTTTGGAGCTTGGGGAGACGCCATAGCCGAAGCTGCATCTATCCCTAATTTTTATGGAAAAATTTCGGGGCTAGGCACTTGTTGTGAAAATTTTAATGATTGGTCCGCTATTACGATAGAGCCATATCTGGCTTATGTATTACAGCATTTTGGGGTAGATAAATTAATGATAGGTGGAGACTGGCCCGTGTCTTTACTAGCTGGCGATTATGTAACAACGCACCACAGGTATCAAAATGTTATTCAAAAATTAGTAGCGCAACAAAATCAACAAAAAATATTTGAAAGCAACGCTACTGCTTTTTATAAGCTGGGTTAATTTTTTACAATTTCAACTTCAATTCGTCTATTCCTAAAACGGTTGTTGTCTGAATCGTTAGGGGTTAATGGGTCTGTTTCGCCTTTGCCAATAGTAGCAATACGGCCTGCAGCAATGCCTAATTTAACGAGAGCGGCTTTAACAGATTCTGCCCTTCTTTTAGACAAATTAATATTGTAATCTTCTTCGCCAAAATTATCAGTGTGTCCACTTATGATAATACTAAGCGTATTATTTTTGATAAGGTAGTTAGCCATCTGCGCAATTTCTTCTTGGTACCTTGGCATGATATCATCTTTGTCGAATTCAAAATTGACATTGAGTGAAATCGTTTCTCTAATACCCTTAAATGTTTTTTCACCGGATGCTCTTAACTCACTAACTGTACTTGAAGTAATGCTTAATTTTTCATAATCAAACATGCAAGGCATCATGCTTACTTCATAATAACGGTTGAGTGAAAATAGTTGGTTGTTAAATACTTCTTCAAATTCGGATCTATCGTAACAATGAAAATACATACCGTTGGTTTCATTTGCGATAGACCTTAAATACACAGAGTCGGCACCACCGCTAAATGCAATGGTAAAAACCGGAATATTGTTTACAACTGCTTTTTCAACAAGGGCTTTGGTGTTTTTATTTTTTGATGAATTTTCGTATCCATCGGTAAATAAAAGTAAAACAGGTTTGTATTTATTGTATTTGGCCATGGTGTCTAAGGCGCGGTCCATAGCGTCATTGATGGCTGTACCACCTCCAAATCCATCCATGCCTCTTTTGCGGTACAATATTTTTTGAATGGTGGCGCTATCGTATGCAGTGCCTTCATAAGAAATATTTGAGTCAAATTTCCATAAACTTATAAGATTGCGTTTGCTCATTTTTTTTAAGCTAGCGGAAAGGGCATTTTGAAGTTCAGTACACCTTTCGTCACCCATCGAACCACTATGGTCTAATATAATACCAATATGATAGATACTGCTATCTCGAACTTCTTTTAAAGTGTATTTGGTAACGTAGCAAGTATCGTTGTATTTATTAATAAACCTAAATGCGTTTGTCGTATCTGAAACATTAATTTTATGATATTGCCCTTTTAAATTAGTGGGGTAGCTCATCCTAAAATTTATTTCTCTTTTATTTCGAGAGAAAGCATAGGTATTAATCTTAAGCTTTTGAGGAACATAGGGTTCTCCAGCTTTTCTTATAATAACTGGCTTTTTTGTTATAAAAACAGGCTCGTATATAAAGGCGTAATTGGCAGGAAGACGATCAATGCCATCAAAAGGTTCATAACTAGGCCTTGTGTTAAATGTTTTCACATATGTAGGTGCTACGATCGTTTTTTTAATTTTTTTAGGAGGAGAAACTTCAGCAATAATTTCTCTAGACTCTCTACAGGCAATTACAAAAAATAAGATTATTGCTAATGTAATTTGATAAAGGGATGTTTTAGAAATTTGATTGCCCATATCTTGTATTTTGATTGGTAGGGTAAGTTAATTTATTCTGGACAGTCTATCATGGTCTTAATTTTTTTAAGACTAATAGGATGTACGCTAAGCATGATATAACCACCGCCCGACACATTGCTCATGGTACTCGAATTGGTGAGCCATCTGAGTCTATGAACGCCCACCGTAAGCGGCCCTAATTTAATGGCACCACCCACCATCAATTGCCCCTGTGTATTGTACTGAACAGGTATGTAAACGCCTAAAAGCAGTGTTTCATAACGTGGGGTAATCGTAATTAAATTGAGGTCTCTTACCCTAAGTTTTGTTAAGCCTCCACTGGCGTGCATATTAACGGTAAGGTCTGCGTTGATATAAAAATTATTGCCAATTGGCTTGTCAATATTTATATTAAAACGTGTTGGTTTAGTGATGGTAAATGTTTCTGGCATTGGTGTCGTGGTCGCAAATGCAGTAGATAAAGAATCCCTCAAGCGTTGGCTATTAACAAGATTCCTTGTTTTGCGATCTAATAAAGGGTCTGTAATACCCTGTTGTACGCCATTAAAAACGCTGCTAAAGGCACTATTTTTATAGCCCACGCCACCAATGTCCATAATCGAAACGCCAATTTTTAGTCCATAATTTAATGCGTGATTGGTTTCAAAGCCATTCGATTCTGTATTGTAGAGTAGGTACTCTGCGCCAATACTTAAACCCATACTTGTTTTGCTGTTTTTTATAAAGTCAGAGCTGCTACTGGTTGAGCCAGCAACGGTTTCGTCATAATTGGAACTGTATCCGAAGGAAGCGCCCCCTGCTGTTAATGTGTAGGATGTGTCTATGCCATTGGTGCTTTCTAGGTAACTTAATTTATTAATGGTTGCATAAGCGCCTGATATACTTTTATTGATCTGTAAAGTAACACCTGCAGTAACGGTGCTTTTTTGATCTCTATAAATTTCTTGCGAATAATTTAGATTGGTTTCTAACCATCCGCTATGCGTAACAAAACCTTCTATATAAGGGGTTTGCCTGTTCAGCATAAAAAAATCATGCATGCTTTTGATGCCCGTTAATGCAACAATGGGCTCGGTTTTAACATGGTTAAATGTTCTAGCCCTAATGCCTACACTAAACGCTTGCTTGTTGTTAGGCTTGTATAAAAGGTTTAATAAGTTAAGGTCAATATTGGCATGAAAATATTTTGGATACATGCCCTCATGAAATCCAATAGAATCGTTTTGGATATAAAACAAATTGCTATTAAAATTTGCCTGCGCACTTAAAATAGTAGCTTCCCATTTAAATGCTTGATTCACACTAGAAGCTGGGTTGTTAAAAATACTGGTGCTGCCTGCAAACGCAGATCCATAAGTAGGTTTATAGCTTTGCGCAAAAACATTTGTAAATACAAAACCCAGCGTAACCGTAGCTACAAAAAATGATCGCAATAAAAATGGTTTGCTTTGGTTCACTAACATGTATTTATTGTATAAGACCCGGATAAACTTTTAATGCTGCCTCTAAGCAGTCCATAGCTTTGTTAATGTCTTCTAAATTTAATACATAGGCAAGTCGTACTTCTTGTTTTCCAAGTCCTGGTGTGCCATAAAAGCCAGTTGCAGGCGCTAGCATCACGGTTTGGTTTTCAAAAGCAAAATCTTCGAGTAGCCACTGGCAAAACTTGTCGGCGTCGTCTATGGGTAATTTAGCCATGGCATAAAAAGCACCACCCGGATTTGGACAAAAAACGCCTTCCATCGCATTTAATCTAGTAACAATAAGATCTCTTCTAGATTTATATTCGGCCTTGGTATCATCAAAATAATTGGCCGGTAAATCAATGGCGGCTTCACCAGCAATTTGCGCAAAACTTGGCGGGCTTAAACGGGCCTGCGCAAATTTCATGGTAGCGTCTAGTAAGGCTTGATTTTTGGTAATAAAAGCACCAATTCTACCACCACAAGCGCTATATCTTTTGCTAATGGTATCCATGATTACAACGTGCTCGTCTACACCTGTTAAGTGAAGCGCACTAATTTGTTTGCCTTCATAACAAAACTCTCTGTAGGCTTCGTCAGAAAACAAATACAAGTTGTGTTTTAGAATAATATTTTTTAGCTGCTCCATTTCGGAAGCACTATATAAATAACCCGTTGGATTGTTAGGGTTGCAAATTACAATGGCTTTTGTGCGCGGTGTAATTTTTGCTTCAAAGGCCTCAATCGGAGGTAAAGCAAAACCGTTTTCGATGTTCGATGTAATAGGCACAACCGTTACGCCGGCTTCTACTGCAAATCCATTGTAGTTGGCATAAAAAGGCTCTGGAATAATAACTTCATCGCCAGCATCTAAGCATGCCATAAATCCAAACAAAATGGCTTCACTACCACCCGTGGTAATAATGATTTGAGTTTCATTGACATCAACGCCAACACTTTTATAGTAACCCACTAATTTTTTACGGTAACTTTCGTTGCCTGCACTGTGGCTATATTCTAGCACTTTAAAATCACTATGTCTTACCGCATCGAGTACCATTTTAGGGGTTTCAATGTCGGGCTGACCAATGTTTAAGTGGTATACTTTAGTGCCTCTTTTTTTTGCAGCTTCTGCGAAGGGAACTAGTTTTCTGATGGGTGAGGCGGGCATTTCTGTGCCACGTTTGCTGATCTGTAACATGATGCAAATATAAGTTTACAATTTTAGGCAGGGGCAAAAAAAACCGGCCTCCGAAGGAGGCCGGTAAGATCATTATATAAATCTTAACAATTATTTTTTAGCGGCAACAACTTCGCCGGTAATTGTAATAATTACTGGGTCTGCAACACCTACCATTTTAACGGTAACACGCTTTGTAAAATTACCCATGTTAGCAGCGTTATAAGTCACTTTTACAGTGCTTGATTTGCCTGCTAAAATTGGTTCTTTGGTTACTTCTGGAGTAGTACAGCCACACTCTGCAGTACAATACTCAACAACAGCAGGCTTTCCACCGGTGTTTTTGAAATTAAAAATATGCGTTACAGGGGTTCCTTGCGCTATTTTACCAAAGTTAAAAGAGCCTTCTTCGAACTTAATGTCTTGTTGAGCAAAAACGCTAAAAGAAGCAGTTAGGGCTACTAGAGTGAGTGCTAAAATCTTTTTCATATTCGTACTTTGTTTATTGTATAGGGCAAAAGTATCATTTAAAGTTCAATTCAGACCCAAAATACCCTTAAAAAAAGGTGAAATCGTTAAAAATAGGGGTTGCCAAGGGTAGCTGAGATTTATCCCCAAAATCAAAAATATACGTTATCTATTGGGTGCTGAATGTTATTTTTGTCTCATGGAATTAATAGCTTCGCCAGCGCCACAAACCGAGATGTTATCCTTTGAGGGATTTCGCAATACGGTGATTCAGGATTACAAAATTTCAATCATTAGTAGGGAGGTTAGTTTGCTGGGCAGAAGGGAAGTATTAACGGGAAAAGGGAAATTTGGAATTTTTGGAGACGGAAAAGAAGTAGCACAAGTTGCTTTGGCTAAATATTTTAAGAAAGGAGATTTTAGATCGGGTTATTATAGAGATCAAACTTTTATGTTCGCTACAGGTATTGCAAGTGTCGAACAATATTTTTCGCAACTATACGCAGACCCTGATATCAAAAATGATATTTTTTGTGCGGGTAGACAAATGAGTTCTCATTTTGCAACACCAACAGTAGATAATAATGGTAATTGGCTAGACTTAGTCAATCAAAAAAATACGTCTGCCGATATGGCCCCAACGGCTGGACAAATGCCGCGTGCATTGGGTATTGCTTTTGCCTCAAAATGTTTTAGAGAAGCGCAGCAAAAAAATCAGGATGTGCATACACATTTAAGTAACAATGGGAATGAAATTTGTTTTTGTACCATTGGTGATGCAAGTACTTCGGAAGGACATTTTTGGGAGACAATCAATGCAGCGTCTGTATTACAAGTGCCGTTAGCTGTTTTTGTTTGGGACGATGGATATGGAATATCTGTCCCTAAAAATTTACAAACAACAAAAAATTCCATTTCTGATGCACTTGCTGGTATGCAAAAATTAGCAGACACCAACGGTATCGAAATATATAAAGTAAAGGCCTGGGATTATGCAGGTATGTGTGAAGTTTTTGAAGAAGGCCTACAAAAAATGAGAGAGACGCATACGCCGGCACTTTTTCATGTAGAAGAAGTGACGCAGCCACAGGGTCATTCTACCAGTGGCAGTCATGAGCGCTACAAATCTTCGGAGCGTTTGGAGTGGGAAAAAAATTGGGACTGTATTAAAAAAATGCGGGAGTGGATGTTAACATCTGGTCTTGCAACAATTACGGAGTTAAATCGTATAGAGGTAGAGGCTAAAGATTTTGTAAAAGATGCAAAAGCGGCTGCTTGGGATAAATTTATTGGTCCTATTCATAAGCAGGTACAAGAAGCGGTGCAGGCTATTAGCGGACTGCAAGTAATGAGTCCTGCGGTACAACAAATAGTAGCAGCGTTAACAAGTAACAAAGAGCCGCTTCGTAGAGATGTTTTAAAAACACTTGCTAGCGTAAGTGAAGCTGCGGCGGGTATTAAAGGCATTGATAAAGTGACACAGTTTGCGGCGCAATTAAAAAATGAAGCAGCCGGATTATTTAATACTTTTTTATATAACGAAGGCCCCAAGTCTGTGTTAAAAGTAAATACTGTTTTACCTACCTATTCCCCTGATGCGCCTGTTGTAAATGCATATGAAGTGCTCAATAAATATTTTGATGCGTTATTTGCAAGCAACAATAAAGTATATGCCTTTGGCGAAGACGTTGGATTTATTGGTGACGTAAATCAGGGTTTTGCAGGTCTTCAAGAAAAGTATGGGGTAGACCGTATTTCAGATACAGGCATTAGAGAGCTTACTATTATAGGACAAGCCATAGGTATGGCTATTAGAGGGTTGAGGCCTATTGCCGAAATTCAATATTTAGATTATTTATTGTACGGATTACAACCCCTTAGTGATGATGTAGCTACCACGCATTACAGAACCTTTGGTCAACAAAGTTGTCCAGTCATTATTAGAACCAGGGGGCATAGGTTAGAAGGCATTTGGCATAGTGGATCACCCATGGGTATGATTGTAAATTCACTGCGCGGCATGTTTGTATGTGTGCCCCGTAATATGGTGCAAGCAGCTGGCATGTACAATACGCTTTTACAAGCAAACGACCCTGCTATCTTAATTGAGTGCTTAAATGGTTACCGTTTAAAAGAAAAGTTACCTAGCAATTTATTAGAATTTACGGTTCCACTGGGTATTCCTGAGATCATCAATGAAGGAACCGACGTTACTATCGTGTCTTACGGTTCTACACTTCGTATCATTGAAGAAGCCATTATTCGTTTAACGCAGGAAGGAATTTCGATAGAGCTTATTGACGTACAAACATTACTACCTTTTGATATTCACCACAGTATTGTTACATCTTTACAAAAAACCAATCGAATTTTATTTGTGGATGAAGACGTGCCTGGTGGTGCAACATCTTATATGTTTAACCATGTAATGGAAGAACAGGGTGGGTACAAGTGGCTCGATGCAAGTCCTAAAACCCTTACTGCAAAAGCACATAGGCCAGCTTATGGTAGCGATGGTGATTACTTTAGTAAGCCAAGCACAGAAGATGTGATAGATGCAGTAAGAGCTATTATGGCAGAGTAACGCAGCTGTGGTTACCCCATATTATGGAATACTTTATTTACGTCTTCGTCTTCTTCTAAGCGATCAATTAATTTGCTAATATCTTCTGCTTGCTCATCCGTAACAGGAACTGTTGTGCCAGGGATCCATTCAAACTCGGCGCTAATTACATTTAATTTTTTTGCCTCCAATTCTTTTTGCAGGTTACCAAAATCGGTAAAAGCACATCTTAAAACAATAATTGGATTACCATTATCGTCGTTGCTATCTCCAAGTTCATCTAGTCCGTGGTCTATGAGCTCTAGTTCTAAATCGTCCATTTCAATACCTTCGGGGCTTAGTTTAAACACACCCATTTTTTTAAACTGGAAACTCACGCTTCCGCTATTCCCCATAGTGCCGCCACCTTTGTTAAAATGACTTTTTACATTGGCCACCGTTCTTACGTGGTTGTCGGTAGCAGTTTCCACTAATATAGCTACACCGTGCGGCGCGTAACCTTCGTATAAGATTTCTTCATAGTTAGAAGTATCTTTGCCCATAGCGCGCTTAATAGCCGCCTCCACTCTATCCTTAGGCATGCCTACACTACGTGCATTTTGATAACACCTTCTTAAAGCAGGGTTGTCGTCTGGATTGGGTCCACTCGATTTAACTGCAATCACAATTTCTTTACCGATGCGGGTAAACTGTTTTGCCATGCGATCAAAACGCTTGAACATCGTGGCTTTTCTTACTTCAAATATCCGTCCCATAGTGTTTCTTTAAGGTCTGCAAAAATACGGCAAAAAAAATAGTCCCGAAGGTCGGGACTATTTTTTTTAAATATAAGTAAAGGGTTAGTTTAACTTACTGTTTTTACGGCTGTATGCAAAGTATACAACTAGGCCAAGCGCCATCCAAGCAAAAGCTACTTTTAACGTTTGCCCATCTAGTGCAAAAATCATAGCTAAGCAGATGATAGCTCCTAAAATAGGAACAAGTGGCACTAGCGGTGTTTTAAATGGTCTTTCCATTTCTGGAGATTTAACACGTAAAATCCAGATGCCCGCACTTACGAGTACGAAGGCAAATAGGGTTCCAAAACTTGTTAAATCACCGGCAACGCTTCCTGGTACAAAAGCAGCAAAAGCGCCAACAAATACAAATAAGATCCAGTTAGACTTATACGGTGTGCGATATTTAGGGTGAAGTTCAGAAAACACTTTAGGTAGTAAACCGTCGTTTGCCATTGAAAAGAACACACGAGATTGACCCATAAGCATTACTAAAATTACAGAGCTAAATCCTGCTAAAATAGCCACGGTCACCGCAGTAGCTAACCAGCCATAGCCAGTCATATAATTTGAAATGGCATAGGCTACAGAAGCTTCGCGACCTTTTAATGGATCCACAAAATCTTTCCAGTTTGCAACACCTGTTAATACGTGACCAAATAAGATGTATAAAATAGTACAAACAACAAGAGAGCCTAAAATACCAATTGGCATATCTCTTTTAGGGTTCTTTGCTTCTTGCGCTGCTGTTGATACCGCATCAAAACCAATAAAGGCAAAGAATACGATAGCCGCACCGCCTAATACACCACCCCAGCCATGTTTAAATGCACCAGAATAATCTGCAATCACTTTACCTGAAGCATCAAGTAATGGTGGTTGATTTGCTGGAATAAAATACGGTGTATGGTTTTCTGGTCTAATAAATTGCCAGCCTAAAATAATAAATATAATTACAATGGCTACTTTAATAAATACAATCACTGCATTTACTACTGCAGACTCTTGGGTGCCTCTAATGAGTAATAAAGTAAGAAGTAATAATATAACTAGGGAAGGTGCATTCATTATTCCTTGGTGCAAAACACCGGCGGTATCCGTAATGCTTTCAAAAGGCGAGTGGCTCCACTCATAGGGGATACCTCCGCCCAGTAATTTATTCAGGTATTCACTCCAAGCAATTGAAACCGTTGCAGCGCCTAGTGCATACTCCATAATTAAAGCCCATCCAATAATCCATGCTACTGTTTCTCCCATGGTAACATAAGAATATGCATACGCGCTTCCAGAAATGGGAATCATAGCAGCAAATTCTGCATAGCATAAACCCGCAAAGGCGCATCCAATAGCAGCAACAATAAATGATAAAGTAACTGCTGGTCCAGCAGCTTGACCTGCAGCCGCCGCTGTTCTTACAAATAACCCAGCTCCAATAATAGCACCAACGCCTAAAGCAACAAGGTTACCTGCACCAAGCGTGCGTTTAAGACCCTTACCGCCATCTTCTGCTTGTGCTAACATGGCAGACAAATCCTTTTTTCTAAATAAACTCATAATTTTTGGGTTTGATTTCTAATCAATTGATGTCGAAAAATAGTACTTTTTTTCCAAAATACCCCTCCTTTTTTACAAAAATCACAACGCAGGCGCCTACCTTTTTTAGCACTTAAGTCTTATATTGCAATACTTATATGCCTTATGAAAAAATCTAATAAACTTACCCTCTATATCATCATTGCCATGATTGCTGGGGTCGTTCTCGGTTATTTTGTACATCAAAATAGTGAAGCAGCATCTATTCAATCTTTTTCAAAAAACTTAAAGCTACTTACGACTATCTTTTTAAGATTGGTTCAAATGATTATAGCGCCTTTGGTGTTTTCTACCCTGGTTGTAGGTATTGCCAAACTTGGCGATTTGAAAACGGTGGGCCGTGTGGGCGGAAAAGCATTGTTATGGTTTTTAACAGCCTCACTCGTTAGCTTGCTAATAGGACTTTTACTGGTAAATGTTTTTCAACCGGGTGCTGGTATTAATTTAAGCAATGCCGATGTAAGTGGAGCGCAGGATTTAGTGGGCAAAACCCAGGAGTTTAGCATTCAAAAATTTGTGGAGCACGTGTTTCCTAAAAGCGTTATTGATGCTATGGCCAATAACGAAATTTTACAGCTCGTAATTTTTAGTATCTTTTTTGGTGTGGCCACGGCTTCTATGGGCGATAAGGCAGCTGTTGTAGTTAAAGCACTAGATGCAGTAGCGCATATTATTTTAAAGATGGTTGGCTATGTTATGAATTTTGCACCACTGGGTGTATTTGGAGCCATTGCCGCAGTGATTGCTACCAAAGGGCTTGATGTATTTGTTTTTTACGGAAAGTATTTAATGTATTTTATTTTAGGTATTGCAAGTTTATGGCTGGTGCTTTTAACCGTTGGTTTTTTAATTTTAGGCAAGCGCTTGCCAGGATTGTTGAAAGCTATTTTCCCGCCGTTAATTATTGCATTTAGTACCACTAGTAGTGAAGCCGTATTTCCTAAATTAACAGAAGAGTTGGAAAAGTTCGGTTGCAAAGACAAAATTGTTTCTTTCATATTGCCGCTTGGTTACTCCTTTAATTTAGATGGCAGTATGATGTATATGACATTTGCTAGTTTGGCCATTGCGCAGGCGTATGGTATCCATATCGATTTGGGCACGCAGTTTACCATGCTTATTGTACTTATGCTAACAAGCAAAGGTATTGCAGGTGTGCCGCGCGCATCACTTGTAGTGGTAACAGCTACTTGTGCTATGTTTAACATTCCGCCAGAAGGCATTGCCTTAATTTTACCTATCGATCATTTTTGTGACATGTTTAGAACCGCCACCAACGTACTTGGTAATGCGCTTGCAACAAGTGCCGTAAGTAAGTGGGAGGGTTCATTAGAAAACCCTACCGAAGTAGTCGCTTAATTTTACTTTTTAAATAACCATCATGTTCTTATTGGATAGTTTTCATTGGAGTCAATTATTACAGCCCCAGTATTATATAGAGCATGGGGGCTTGTGGCTGATACTTTTTGTTGTATTTGCAGAAACTGGACTTTTTGCCGGCTTCTTTTTGCCAGGAGATAGCCTACTTTTTGTAGCAGGCATTTACAGTACCAACCTAGCTGCCGAACTTTGGACTTCAGGTAACGAATTTGCAGATTTATTTTTACTGATGGGGCTTATTGCGGCAGCTGGGATAGCTGGTAACGCAACTGGTTATTGGTTTGGTAAAAAAGTGGGTCCTGCAATGTTTGGTTGGAAAGAAAATTTATTATTCAAAAGAAAATATTTAATACAAGCACAGGAGTTTTACAATAAACATGGCGGTGGTGCCATCATTGTAGCAAGGTTTATTCCTATTGTTAGAACTTTTGCTCCCATTGTAGCAGGCATTGTAGGTATGAATCAAAAAAAGTTTGTAAGCTTTAATATTATTGGCTCTGTTGCCTGGGTGTTTAGTATGTTATTTGCTGGACACTTTTTACAAAAATGGATTTTAAGTCAGTTTGGTTTTGATTTAAAAAATCATTTAGAAATTATTGTGCTTGGTATTGTATTTTTTACAACAGCACCTGTTATCATCAAACTCTTTTTTGGAAAATCAAAGCAAGCATAATCATGAATGCATCTGATAAAAAAATATCCATTTTTTCGCTTCCAGTCATTGTGGCTGCACTAGGTTATTTTGTTGATATTTACGACCTGCTTTTATTTACGATTGTAAAAAAAACAAGCATACTTGGTGTAGGCTCCACCGAAGCCACACTTTTTGATGATAGTACACGTGTTCTTAATTGGCAAATGACGGGCCTTTTATTAGGCGGTATTATTTGGGGGGTGCTCGCCGATAAAAAAGGAAGATTAAGTGTACTTTTTGGTTCTATCATTTTATATTCTGCTGCCAATTTTGCAACAGGGTTCGTAACCACAGTAAATCAATATGCATGGGCTAGATTTATTGGTGGCCTTGGGCTAGCAGGCGAGCTTGGTGCTGGCATTACACTCGTAAGTGAACTGCTCCCTAAAAATAAAAGAGGGATTGGTACCTCACTGGTTGCTGGTATTGGACTTTTTGGTGCAGTGGCTGCCTACTTTACCTATCAATACACGCAGGATTGGCGCTTATGTTATAAAATAGGAGGGGTACTTGGTATATGCCTCTTACTACTGCGTGTAAAAGTAGCAGAGTCTGGTATGTTTGCTGCAGCAAAAGCTTCGGAAGTTGTAAAAGGAAATTTTTTCATGCTCATCAATAATGGCAAACGGTTTAAAAAATACTTTTTTGCTATTTTAATTGGCTTACCTACTTGGTATGTTATTGGAATATTACTCAACCAAAGTGATCGTTTTGGTAATGCCATGTTTGCTAGCACCACGATCGATTCTGGAAGAGCCATCATGTTTGGCTATGTTGGTATTGCCATTGGAGATATTTTAATAGGCTTGGTTAGTCAGTATTTTAAGAGTCGTAAAAAAGCCTTGCTTTTATTTTATGGTCTTACCATGCTTGGCTTATTATTTTATTATAGTAATTATAATAACTCCGATACTACCATGTATTTGGTGGCCGGATGGCTTGGTTTTAGTACTGGCTTTTGGGCCATATTTGTAACCATGGGCGCCGAGCAGTTTGGCACCAATTTAAGAGCAACGGCAGCCACGACCATTCCTAACATGGTTCGCGGAGCACTTCCTTTAATGAATATGATGTTTTTGGATTTATTTCAAAAATCTTGGCAGTGGTCTATTGTGTACAGCGGCATCGTAACTGGTGTTATAGTTATGTGCATTGCATTTATCGCTTATGCTTTTACTGAAGAAACCTTCCATAAAGACTTGGATTATATGGAACTTGACTAATTAATAAATCCCCTCAATGAAATTTTTAGTCATCCGCTTTTCATCTATTGGAGATATTGTTTTAACAACGGCTGCTATTCGTTGTTTAAAACTGCAAGTGCCGGATGCTGAAATTCATTTTTTAACCAAAGAAAGTTTTAAAGCGGTCACGCTTCATAACCCATATATTTCAAGGTTTCATTATTTTGATAATGATTTAGCTGAAACAATTACAGCATTAAAAGCGCAAAATTTTGACTGGGTAATTGACCTCCATAAAAATTTTAGAACCTGGCGTATTAAAAAGGCGCTTAAGGTTCCTGCATTAACCTATAAAAAATTAAGTTTTCATAAGTTCTTACTTACAAGGCTTGGCATCAAAAATAAAATCCCTAATCGTCATATTGCAGACAGGTGTATCGATACACTTGCGCCGCTGGGTGTCCACAATGATGGTAAAGGACTTGATTATTTTATTGCACCACAAGACCAAGTAAAAGCAGAGGATTTACCTACAGCGCATAGTGCCGGTTATGTGGCTATTGTAATTGGCGCTTCGTATGCAACCAAAAAACTACCGCTACTTAAGCTACAGCAGCTCTGCAAAAAAATAAATTTCCCCATTGTACTAGTAGGTGGTAAAGAAGATGCCAAAGAAGGAGATGCGGTGGCAGCCATTGATCCTATTAAAATTTACAATGCCTGCGGAAAGTTTAGTTTAAACGAGTCTGCGAGTATTGTTCAAAAATCGAGAGTAGTTATTTCTCATGACACTGGGCTGCAATACATCGCTTGTGCCTTTAACAAGCCCGTGCTTGCCATTTGGGGATCTACATCTCCCATGTTACAGGTAGAGCCTTATTATGGAGAGGTGACGCTTGCTTCAATGGGTTTGAGCAAACCGCCGTATCAAAACTTTATTGTACCACATTTGACCTGTCAACCCTGTTCCAATTACGGCACAAAAAAATGCCCCAAAGGGCATTTTAATTGTATGATGCTTCAAGACACTACAGCTATTGCTGCAGCCGTAGAAAAATATTTATAATCACTTTTACTTCTATTAAACTTTCCTAAGTTATTATAGTCATAGTGCAAATTTGCGCTATATGACCAGTAGGCTTTCTAAACTATTGATTTTCATTTTATTTTTATTAGTAGAAGTGTTTTTCTCAAATAGTTCATTTGCACATGATGGAGGGCACTATACCGATAAAGACGTTTTTAATGTTTGGACCCTAAAAAACGGACAAACAATTAAGGGTAATTTTTTAAGTGCAAAACCAGATTCTTTGCTTTTAGAACAGGCTTTTGGGAAAACGTTTTGGGTTGCATTAAAAGACCTGCAAACTGCTGATCTAAGATTGGCTCAATTCAAAATAAAAAAAATAAAGGATCAAATCAATGGTCCTTCTGTTTCAACTAGTCAGGTTGATTTGTATAACAAAACATTTTCCCATTTTTCTTCTCTGGTTCAAACAAAATTTGATAATGAGTGGTATTACGTTGCATCTAACGGACTTCCCAATCATCCAATGATGATTGGTATTAGGCGTTGGCAGCAACAAGTGCCAATACCTCAAAGATATTTTGAATCAAATGCATGGATGCTTCCTCTGTATCCAACACTTTCCGAAAAACCTTTACCTACCGCTAGTAATTTTATGAGAGGTGCTATTGCAATTGCAGCAAATGGAGTGCCTATTTTTAATGCGCTTAACAACAGAGGAGAAGATGCATTTATAATTGGAGAATTGGATAATTGGGGAGGACATTGCGGTCGAGCAGATGATTATCATTATCATACTGCGCCACTTCATTTGGCAGCAAAAACAGGGTTAGATCCTATTGCAATTGCGCTAGATGGGTTTGCTGTTTATGCCACTTTAGAACCAGATGGGACACCTATGCAACCACTGGATAATTGTCATGGGCACTTATTAAATAACCAACCATACCATTACCACGGAACTACTAATTATCCATACATGATCACTGCTTTAAGGGGTAAGGTTGCTATTGATGATGAAAAAGTTGCTCCAGAAAATCAAATTTTTCCTCAGCCTAGAGCAAATCCAATTAGACCCGCCGAAAAACAATTGTCAGGGGCAACTATTGTAGATTTTGTAACCAATGATTTGCATGAGTCTACCCTAACATATAAAATAGCAGGTCAAGAAAGTTCAATAAAATATAAACCTAGCGGAAGTGGGTATGAATTTATTTTTTCAAATAAAGAAGGCGTAGAAAAAAAAGAGGTTTATGAAAAAAAAGAGGGAGCGCGAAAAAAAGACAAAAAAGAAGTGAAAGATCAACTTCCAAAACAAGAACAACCTGTATTGGATGGATTGCTTTTAACAAGTCCAGCATTTTCAAATAAGGGTAATTTGCCTAAGTTGTATACTTGTGATAGTGAAGCGTTGGCGCCTCCATTGGAATGGAAAAATGAACCTTCTTCAACTACTAGTTTTGCAATTACAATGCACCATATTGCTAAGGATGGGAAAAAGCAAGTATACATGGTTTTGTATGATATACCTTCATCGCAACACGACTTTTCAAATAGCAAAAAAAACATAGGAATTTGGGGTAGCAATACGCATAGTAAAGAATTAGGGTATGCGCCTCCTTGTTCTAAAGGACCAGGCCCTAAAGAATATACCATCACGGTTTATGCACTCTCAAAAAGACAAGGCAACACTTTAATGGCTGGCTTATCGATGGATGATTTTTTACAGCAAACAAAAGATCAAATTATCTCAACCTCAACAATTTCTGTCACTTATTCAAGATAATACTATGAAATTAAAATGGACACGAAAAGCATTTATAAAAAAACTAGGATTGGCGGCAATTTCTTTTGCATTTATGAGATCCAAGCTTTGGGCTAGTTATAAAGCCAATGCCTCTTTAAACATAATTTTAGGTAGGCCAACGAATAAAGAAATCGAGCTAAGTATTTTAAGCGAAGAATCTATTTCGATGAATATTTTATATGGGCTAGATAAAAATAAATTAGACCAAACTTCTGCTTTGGTCAATTTAATAGCTAATGAGCCGTATGTTTTGAAGCTTAATAACCTTAAGCCCAATAAAAAATATTACTATAAAATAGGTGGCTTAAAAGATAAAAATATAACCAGTGAGGTAGCTTCTTTTCAAACACAAAGATCATTTAATGAGCCATTTGTTTTTACCATAACCGCAGATTCTCATTTAGGTACGCCCAATCATTGTGATCCGGTCTTATACAATCAAACGCTACTAAATGTTGCAAAAGACAATAGTGATTTACACTTTTCATTGGGAGATGATTTTAGAACTTCAAAAGTTAAAAACCCTTCTTATAATAAAATTGAAGAGTTGTATACTAGGCAGCGTTATTATTTGGGTCAATTGTGTAACCAAGTCCCTTATTTTTTTATTTTAGGGAATCATGAGCTAGAAGCAAAAGCCTATGACGAAGACCCGTTATTGCCTCTTGCAACTTGGAGCAAGACGGCAAGAACAAAATATATTATTAATCCTACGCCCAATCACTTTTATTCAGGAAATACAGAAGTAGAATCTGATCAAATTTTTCGTCAAAATTATTATGCATTTGAATGGGGTAATACTCTTTTTGTAACACTAGATGTGTTTAGATATTCAAATATTTCAGCCTCAGATGAGGAAATGCGTGAGCAGCAAAAAGGAGGCAAAGGGGGTGAAAAGGGTGATGAAAAAGGGGGTGGAAAAAATCAAGAGGGCAAGAAAAATAAACAGGGTGGTCAACAAAATAAAAAAGGTGGTGGACAGCAAGCGAAAAAAGATCAGTGGGCATTTACGCTTGGTGATGAACAGTATAATTGGTTAAAGAAAACTTTATCAGAAAGTAAAGCTACTTTCAAATTTGTATTAGGTCATCATGTGATGGGTTCTTGTAGAGGTGCTGTAGAATGGGCTACCTTATTTGAGTGGGGAGGGAAAACCAGAAATGGTGAAGCCCAATTCAAACGTTTTAGGCCTAATTGGGAAATGCCTATACATGATTTATTTGTAAAGTATGGAGTTACTGCTTTTGTACAGGGGCATGATCACTTATTTGCAAGACAAAACTTAGACGGCGTTACTTATATTACCTGTCCTATGAGTGGAGATCCGGGTTATAATACCTATAATTCAGATGCATATCAGAGTGGCGACAAGCTAAGCAATACAGGGCACTTAAAATTTTCTGTTCAGTCAAAAAAAGTTACCATGGATTATATAAAAGCAGTATTGCCTAAAGATGAAATCAATCAAGGTGTAAATGGTCGAACTGTTTATTCATATGAATTTAATACTTTAAAAAATGCGTAGTATTTTAGTTTTATTAATTGTCAGTGCCCATTTTATTGGTTTTGCGCAAAAGCAAAAAGAAACGGGTATTTTCAAAACAGATATACCTGCTCAGGAATACAATATTATTATTGGTCGTCCAACAGATACTTCTGTAGACATAAGTGTTTATTCTTATCAGAATATGGCTGTCCAAATAGCTTATGGCTACGAAGCTGGAAATTTAAAATATTTGACACCTAAAATGAATATTACCAGCCAACAAATGCAGGTTATTAAGTTGGAAAATTTAGAGGGAGGAAAGCGTTATTATTATCAATTGTATTATGTAAGGGAAGGTCAAACGCAATTGCAAAAAAGCAAACTCAGTTTTTTTCAAACACAACGTAAAGTAAACCAAGCTTTTTCTTTTTCGATTCAAGCAGACTCTCATTTAGACGAAAATACCGACCCGGCTACCTATTTGCAAACAGTTAAAAATATGGCTGCCGATTCTGTAGACTTTTTAATTGATTTAGGCGACACTTGGATGACAGATAAATATAGAGAAGATTATAAATTATCTGCAAAGCATTATGAGGCCCAACGATATTATTTTTCTGAAGTTGCCAATCAAGCCGCATTGTTTAATGTGCTTGGTAACCATGATGGAGAGTCAAAGGCAAAGGGTAAAAAAGGAGAGGGATCAAATATGCAAATATGGAGTAATCAAATGAGGAGTAGCCTATATATTAATCCAATCAAAAATCAGTTTTACTCCGGGAATTCTTCAAGTTATTATGCATGGCAATGGGGAAATGCTTTGTTTATTGTGTTGGATCCTTTTACTTATTCAGCAAATGGACGTGATCCTTGGCAGCGTTCATTAGGAAAAGAACAGTATGACTGGCTTAATCATACACTTGGTACGAGTAAAGCAAAATTTAAGTTTGTATTTATGCATAACCTTGTTGGAGGGGTAGACAAAAAAGGAATTGCCAGGGGTGGCATAGAAGCTGTGCCTTTTTGGGAATGGGGCGGACTAGATAGCACGGGTGTAAATACTTTTAGTCAAAATCGGGTAGGATGGGAAATGCCTATTCATTCCTTGTTTCAAAAATACAAGGTGAATGTTGTTTTTCATGGCCATGATCATTTTTTTGCTAAGCAGGACAAAGATGGGATTGTCTATCAGTTATTACCCCAGCCAGGCGCAATGCATTATGGTATCAATAAATCCGTTAAAGAGTATGGCTATGAGCAAGGTGTTATATTAAATAGCCCAGGATATTTAAAAGTGATAGTGGACAAGGACCTTGTAAGAGTTGAGTATATTCAAACAAGTATTAACAATAATAGAGATAACAAGAAGATATTATACAGCTATCAATTGGAGTAACTCCAAAGTATACTGCTTCTTTAATTTAATCGGCTTTTAATATGTTAGACTGGTTATTAACTTTAATCAAAAAGCCCCGCAATGCGGGGCTTTTTTTATTAGAACAAAGTTTGAATTATAAAGTTTTTAAAACGTCGTTCATACTTCTAACAGCATCAGCGCTTTTGTTAAACGCGGCTTGCTCGTCTGCAGAAAGGTCCATCTCAACAATTTTTTCCCAGCCGTTTTTACCTATTACAACAGGAACGCCTAGGCAAATATCTGATTGACCATATTCGCCGTTTAAGCTAACGCAACAAGTAAATAATTTTTTCTCGTCACGAACAATGCTTTCAACTAATGCGGCGCCGGCAGCACCTGGTGCATACCACGCAGATGTACCTAATAGTTTAGTTAAAGTTGCACCGCCAACCATGGTGTCAGCTATAATTTTTTCTTGTTGCTCACTAGATAAAAACTTAGTTACCGGAATGCTATTCCATGTAGCGTGTTTGATTAAAGGAATCATGGTTGTATCGCCATGACCACCAACTACAAGCGCATTTAAATCTGCGGGGCTACAATCAAGTGTAGTGCTTAATTGATATTTAAAACGAGCGCTATCAAGTGTACCGCCCATTCCAATAATTCTATTTTTAGGTAAGCCTGTAGATTGAAGCGCCAAATATGTCATCGTATCCATAGGGTTACTAATCACAATAATGATAGCGTTAGGAGAGTGCTTTAAAATATTTTCGCAAACACCTTTTACAATACCAGCATTGGTGCCAATGAGTTCTTCGCGGGTCATACCTGGTTTACGTGGTAAGCCAGATGTGATCACTACAACATCTGAGTTTGCTGTTTTTGAATAATCGTTGGTGCTACCAGAAATGCTGGTATCAAAACCAAGCAATGCAGCTGTTTGCATCATGTCTTGCGCTTTACCTTCTGCAAAACCTTCTTTGATGTCTAATAAAACAAGTTCACTTGCTAATTCTTTGCGCGCAATATTGTCTGCACATGTTGCACCTACTGCTCCAGCGCCCACTACCGTAATTTTCATATAAAATGTATTAAATGGTGAATGTTATTTTCAGGCGCAAAGGTACGAATAGAATAGCATTAATAAGGCTTAATGATTGCCAATTAATTTGAGCAATTCAGGAATTTCTACCCCCATTTCGTAAGAACGGACAAACTGCTTTTTGCTGTCATAAACGGCCACAAAGGGGGTGTATTTTACTTGATAATAGGAAGGAATACTATAATGCTGGTCTTGCCCGTATACGATATTAGGGCAAGCGTTAAAACCATATTTTTCTCCAAAGGCTTTAAGCTCTGGAATGCTTCTGCTGCCGGCCCACACCATAAAAACGTGCTTAAGACTATCCATGTTTTTAACCACTTCTGTGGCTTCGTGCTGACAATGTCCACAGTCAGGACTAAAATAAATGATAATCGTATATTTTGATTTTGGGATATTGAGGTAGCTAAAACTGCTACTGTCTGTTAGCTGGAGCGTAAAGTTTGGTATATTTTTATTTGTCAAATAAGGCGCATCGGGTCTTACCGGTGCGTTGTCTTGCGCAGTTACTTTTTGAGATGCGCAAAATAGTATTGCTGCAAAAAAAAGCGAAATTATTTTTTTCATTTTGGTGTGGGGGTTATTTTTTTGCTTGCTCGTCTTCTAGCATACGCATTTGTTTGGCATCTTGTAAAAACGAAGAAGCAAATATGAACTTATTGAGGAGCTCGTCTTTTGAATAAATAATATCTTGGTTGGTACCTTCCCATTGTTTTTTTCCTTGGTGCAGGTAAATGATATGCTCTCCAATTTCCATCACACTATTCATATCGTGGGTTACAACAATGGTGGTAATATTATATTCGGCGGTAATTTCTTGGATGAGTTTATCGATCACCATCGAGGTTTGCGGATCTAGGCCCGAGTTAGGTTCATCGCAAAAAAGATATTTTGGGTTTAATACAACAGCACGCGCAATACCCACTCTTTTTTTCATACCACCACTAATTTCGGCAGGATATTTTTTATGCGTGTCTACTAAATTAACGCGGGCTAATACTTCGTCTACTCTTTTTTTCTTTTCGGCTAGGGTCCAATTGGTAAACATGTTAAGCGGGAACAAAACATTTTCTTCTACTGTCATAGAATCAAAAAGCGCGGTGCCCTGAAAGAGCATGCCAATTTGTTGCCTTAATTCTTTGCGCTCATTGTTATCCATAAGCAGCATGTCTTTACCGTCAAATAAGATTTGTCCTTCTTCTGGTTTAAATAAACCAACCATACATTTGGTAAGCACCGTTTTGCCGCTACCGCTTGTTCCAATAATCAAATTACATTTACCAGTAATCATGGAAGCACTGATGTCTTCAATGATGTGTCTTTCTCCAAAACTTTTGCTGATATTTTTTAATTCAATCATGGTACTATCTATGGTTTGATACCTTTATAGAACTTCAATCTGATTTCTAGTAAGGTCTTCAAAGGTATCTCTTTGTCTAATGAGTTTGGCTTCGCCTTTTACAATCATAACTTCGGCTGGCTTATAACGTGAGTTAAAATTGCTCGCCATTTCAAAACCGTAGGCGCCTGCATTTTCAAATACCAAAAAGTCGCCTTCTGATATCGTTGCAATTTGTCGATCAGAAGCAAAAGTGTCTGTCTCGCAAATATTACCCACTACATCATAGGTTACTAAAGTGCCTTCTGGGTTAGAGAGGTTTTTAATTTCATGGTAGGCTTCATAAAACATAGGCCTAATTAAATGATTAAAGCCACTGTTAACACCAGCAAAAGTGATCGTTGGTGTTTGCTTGATTACGTTTACTTCTGTAATAAAATAACCCGCTTTGCTCACCATATATTTGCCCGGTTCAAACCACAATTCAAAACTGCGCGCATACGTGCTTTGTAGTTTTTCTTGAAATTTTTGAATTTCAGATGCTAGTTCTGGCATATTAGTTGAAGGATCGCCTACTTTATAGGGCACTTTAAATCCACCACCTAAATCTAAAAATTGCAAATGCGGAAATTTAGGAACCAAATCAAAAAATACGTCGGTGACTTTCATAAACACAGACACGTCTTTAATTTCACTTCCGGTATGAATATGTAATCCCGCAATATTAATTTGATAAGCATCAACAATAGTAAGTAACTGATCTAATTGCTCAAGTGGCACGCCAAACTTGCTTTTGTCATGACCTGTAGAAATTTTTAAATTACCACCTGCCATAATGTTTGGGCGAAGCCTAATGCCAACAGGGTAGCTGCTGCCATATTTTTTTCCAAACTTTTCTAAATTGGATAAGCTATCTATGTTTACATGAATACCTAGCGATACAGCTGTTTCTATTTCACTAAAATGAATGCCGTTACTGGTGTATAAAATATTTTTAGGAGTGTGTCCAGCTTTTATGGCAAGGTGCGCTTCGTTGATAGAACTACAATCAACTGCACAGCCCATGTTGCCCATGAGCTTTAAAATATTAATATTGGTAAGGGCCTTACTAGCATAAAAAATTTTTACAGGTTGACCTCTAAAAGCAGTGGTTAACGCACTGTATTGCGCCTCTATATTTGCGGCGTCATACACATAAAGTGGCGTACCAAAACTATTGGCTGCTGCAAGGAGCTGTTGGTTGGAAAGTGAATGTGACATAGGTTCACGAAGATAACACTTCGGGGCATTTATTATGCAGGATCCTTCTCTGAATTCTCGTCATCTTCTTCAGATGCTTCTTCAGCGTCTTCGTCAGAGGCTTCAAAATTATCAGACTCATTAAAATTGCCATCATCCTCGGTGTCTATTGCCTCGTCTTCTGCAACAGCTAGTTCATCGATAGGATCTTCGATAGAAGCCGTTTCGGTGTCAATGATTAAACTTTCTTCTTCAAATTCTGAAGCGTTGGCAACGTTTTGATCTGTAAAGTCTTCGGGATTAATGATGGTACCTTCAATTAATTGCTCGGCTAGTACTTCTCTAATTTTAGGTAAGTCTTCGGCACTATTGATGCCAAAATAATCCATGAATGTTTTGGAAGTAACGTATAAAAGTGGTTTGCCTGGCATGTTTTCACTGCGGCCACTAATTAAAATAAGTTCTTTTTCTAATAATTTCTGAATGCTATAATCGGTATTAACACCTCTGATAGATTCTATTTCACCTTTGGTGATAGGTTGCTTGTAAGCAATGATGGCAAGTGTTTCCAGCGACGCGTTGGATAAGCGCTTTAAAAATTTGTCGCCATTTAGTTGTGCAATGGTTTGGTGGTAATCTTTTTTAGTTAAAAACTGCCAGCCACCACCACTTTCTTTTACTTCAAATGGATAAAATTCTGAATCATACTTTTCTTTAATTCCATTTACTGCCGCATCCACTTGATCTAAACTAATGCGCTCTTCTAAAAAGCCAAAAGTATTGTTGATTAATTCAACAATATCAAGAGATGTAAGTGGTTTTTCACTTGCAAAAATGAGAACTTCTATATGAGGTATGATTTCACTAATCTCCATAAGGTAATATTTAGGTTTATCCTTGAAGTGCTGCTGCGCCACTTACAATTTCTGTAAGTTCTGTGGTGATGGCCGCCTGACGCGCTCTGTTGTAGCTAATTTTAAGTGACTTTAAGATTTCGTTTGCATTTTCGCTCGCCTTGTCCATTGCGGTC
>Ga0114977_10000018_pt1 | contig 118898 bp, 103 predicted proteins | sample S_130805_MF_Meta_FD_87026 | JGI IMG/M metagenome (GOLD analysis project Ga0114977, IMG submission 87026) | Freshwater microbial communities from Lake Simoncouche, Canada to study carbon cycling - S_130805_MF_MetaG | ecosystem: Environmental > Aquatic > Freshwater > Lake | place: Lake...
AGCGGAAGCCTTGTTGGCGACTGCCTTAGGCCTTGCAGCGGCTATCCCAGCTGTTATTTTTTACAATAAGTTTGTTAGTGAAGCGGAAGAAATCAGCAATAAAGTTAATGATTTTTCGACAGAGCTTTCAACTCTTATCGCGCGCGAAATGGAAAAGAATTAGGTAATGGCTATGCAGATGAATGGGCAGAACGGCAAACGCAGGCGTTTGAACAGCGAAATCAACGTTACGCCTTTTGTGGATGTGATGTTGGTGTTGTTGGTGATATTCATGGTGACGGCACCAATGCTTGTTGCTGGCGTTGAGGTGGACTTGCCACAAACAAGCGCAGCTCCAATGAGCGCTCAAGATGAGCCACTGGTTATTGATATTGACCGTAATGGAGATTTCTATATCCAGGGCAACATCATTCCCAAAGAATCATTAACTGAAAAGTTGGCCGCTATAGCCGATGTTAAGGCAGATTCAAGGATACTTGTGCGCGGGGATAGAAGTTTGCCATACGGAGATATAATGAAGGCATTTGCAGCTATAAAAAATGCGGGTTATCAGCATGTGGCTCTGGTGACGGAAGTGGAGAACTAGAGAATGAAGTTTAAAAAGGCTAATGGTTTAGTCTATTCTATAGGGTTGCACATGTTGGCGGCCTTTGTCTTATATTTTGGCGTTCCTAATTTCAGCCGCACTCTTCCAGAAGAAAGTGTTATAGTGGTGGATATGGTTAATATTTTTGATCTCACCAACCTTCCACGCAAGCCACGGCCGCCTAAAAAGGCGGAAACCCCAAAGCCTGAGCAGAAAAACCCAGTTGAGCAAGAAAAACCTAAGCCGGAAGTTGCAAAGCCAGAAGCTAAGCCTGAGGTTAAAGAAGAGGTCAACGCCATACCAATCCCTGATCCTGCAAAGCCTGAGGCGTCTAAGCCAGAAGTTAAGAAAGAGCCGGTTAAGGAAAAAAAGGCCACACCTAAAAAAGAGGCACCAAAAAAAGACGAAAAGAAAAAGAAGAAAAAAAGCGATCCATTCTCTGATGACTTCCTGAAAACCTTGGAAGAATCCGCCAGCAAGCACAGGCCTAATGATGATCTGCAAGATGTGCTGCAAGACCTGGAGTCTGATTCAGACAAGCCTTATAATCCTGATCTGCCATTATCCGTGACAGAGAAAGATGCTATAGCATCACAAATTTACAAGGTCTGGTATACCTCATCTTTCAACGGCGCCGATGTTAAGGAAGGCATGAGGGTGACATTAAAGCTGACACTTGATCGGGAGGGAAATGTTTTACAAGTCCATCCTGTGTTAGAGCATAACAGCTCTCCACAATATCCAGCGTTTGTGGAAAGTGCTGAGCGTGCGGTTAAGATTGCATCTCCGATAAAAGGGTTGCCTCCAGAAAAGTTTGCTTCATGGAGTCAGATGGAAATGAATTTTGATCCGAAAATGGTTAATTAATTATAGCATCGACATGTCCAAAAAATTTTCGTTGTTATCAAAATTAAAAGCAGCGATGGTTGCGGCGCTCCAGATGCCAAATTTAATCTGGTTGGATCTTGCTATATTATTAACAGCTTGGGCCTTAACAATCACTTGCACCCAATGCAGAAGTGAGTATCTTTTTGTCGCCATAGGGGTTATTTTATCACTTCAATTTATCAGCTTAAAGGTAATGGCCACAGCGAAAGACAGGGCAATTTATGACCGCAATCTTTTGGCCTCCGCCTGGGAAGCTGGCGAAGGAACCACCATTATATTGGATCAGGATCAGAACATAATCTACACTTCACTATCAGGGGCCGTGAATCTAGACGATATTTGGCATCACTTCAGAATAAGCCAAGATGGAGTTCAGTCGGCCTTGCAAGCCATTGCTCGGGCTGAGAAAGCTCAGATAGTGATAGACGCCATTCCAACCACTTTGGTTATATCCATAACCCCATTCAGCAATTCCACTTCCCAGCTAAGCCCATATAATATGATCACCATACAGGAAGTCTTTGCAAATCAACAGATGCTGGAATTGGCCAACCAATTTAAACTTGGCATCTATAAAGTTAATCGACGTGGCAACATAACCCATGTGAACCAGGCGTTCTGCAGGATGTTGGGATATCAGCGAGAAGAGTTGGCAAGTAACCATATAAACATCAACACAATTATCAGGGAAGGATATGATTTGGAAAAGGGCGAGTCCACCTATGGATCTGGCCCAGGCAGTTGGCAGAAATTCACCAATGCCATCAGCAGGTTTGACGAGCAGATTCCCATGCTGGTTATACAGAAGGTTATGGGCGATGAAGCAATTGGTTATTGCCTGAAGCTGTTAGACTCCTCCCTTATTCTTAAGGCCAAGGGGGCGGAAGAAAGTTGGTTAGATTACAGTTGGCAGTGCTTCTTTAAGGATTCGCCATATCCCGTGGCGCTGTTAAATCAAGCGGGAACCATTATAAAGCACAACACTTCCGCCGCCCAGATGCTCAAACAAGATGGGGATAATATTTTGGATTTAATTGCTCCTCATCAACAACATCTCATGGAAAAAGAATTGCAAAGAGTCGCCAGGCTCGACAGCGCCAGCTCACATCCTTTAACCAATATAGAGATGCGAGATGAAAGCCGGGTGGTGGATATGTATGTGAACAGAATAATGGATCTGAACAATGATCTGTATGGATTCATGCTTAGGATTTCTGATGTAACTCAGCAGCATGAATTTGAATCTAACTTATCCCACACCCAGCGCATGCAGACAATTGGATATATGTCTGGCGCTATAGCCCATGACTTTAATAACATCCTCACGGCAATCATGGGGTTCTGCGATCTATTGCTGCTCAGGCACAGCATGGAAGACCCCTCTTTCCATCATGTGATGCAGATAAAGCAGAGCTCAACCCGTGCGGCAAATCTAGTTAACCGATTGCTCGCCTTCTCTCGCAAGCAGACTTTGCATCCACAGTCGCTGAATCTTAGTGAAGTGTTCGGGGAATCATACAGCTTAATCAAAAGATTGGTGGGCGCCAATATAACCGTAGAGTTAGACATAGCTATCGATCTGTGGCTGGTGCAGTTCGACCCGGTGCAATTCGAGCAGGTCGTGCTGAACCTAGTTGTGAATGCACACCATGCCATTGAAGGCCCTGGCGTTATAACAATCAAGGTTTACAATAAAAAGATCGCCAAGTTGGATCCAAGCATACGCGACTTCTATTCTGCTTCCGGTGAAAAAAAGCCAGAGGCGGGGGAATATGTGGTTATAGAGATCATTGATAATGGATCGGGGATCGACCCAAAGATATATGATAAAATTTTTGATCCCTTCTTCACAACAAAGCAGGAAACCGGCGGCACAGGGCTTGGCCTTTCCACTGCATATGGCATTGTTCGCCAATCAGGGGGATATTTATTACTTAAAAGCAAGCTGCAAGAAGGGACCTGCTTCAAGGTTCTGTTGCAACGCCATAAACCGAACCCACAAGAAGAAATCATCCCTCTGGCCGTAGGCAATAAGGTGCGAGATTGGTCTGGAACAGGCACTATATTATTGGTGGAGGATGAAGATGCGGTGCGAATGTTCATCAGCAGTGTCTTGACCAGTAAAGGCTATAAAGTGCTTGAATATGAATCTGCCCAAGAAGCCTTAGAACGTCTGGAAGGGGTAGATAAAATAGACCTCGTTATCTCTGATGTGGTGATGCCAGGAACCAGCGGCCCCGAGTTCGTAGAGAAGTTGATAAGCCAGTATGGAGCTATTAAGGTTATGTTCATATCAGGCTATGGTGAAGAAGTTTTCACAAAGACTTATGGCGAAAATCGCGATTTTAACTTCATGCCTAAGCCCTTCACCCTCAAGGATTTGGTTGAAAAGGTGAAACAAGTTATGCTTTCTTAAGGTTGCTATATAGCTAGCACAATTATATATTGCATGTTACGGAAGTTAGACTATTATAAATAACGAAAAACGTTTTTTTGGGTGTGCTGATGCAATTATGTTTGGAAAGAAATAGTCTATTGAAGGCTTTGTCGCGTGTGCAGGCTATTGTTGAACGAAAACATACCATAGCCATATTGGCGAATGTGAAGATGGAATGTGAAGGTGACACAGTAACCTTAACTGCTACTGATATGGATATATCGGTGCGGGAAGTGTTAAGTGTTGTTGGCAACCCTTCTTCTGGTGCAATCACTGTTCCGGTGCACACTTTGCATGAGATCGTTCGTAAATTGCCAGATGGTTCTCAAATCAGCTTCACTTCTTCAGGAGACAAGCAAAGCCAGGTGGAAATCATCGTTGGCCTAAGCCGGTTCACCCTTCCTTGTTTGGATGCGGAAGAATTCCCAAATTTCGAAGTCAGTAAGTCTATCAGCCACTTTAATATAGATAGCAACATCTTGCGCACCCTTTTGAATAAAACAAAGCATGCCATTTCGTATGAAGAGACCCGTTATTATCTAACAGGAACATATCTGCATATTGTTGAAACTGCCGGAGGCTTTGTGTTGCGCGCAGTGGCGACCGACACTCACAGATTGGCCCAGGCTGAAACCATGTTGCCAAACGGTGCAGAAAGCATGCCGGGGATAATCATTCCTCGTAAAACATCATTCGAGCTTATCAGGTTATTGGAAGGTCACAATGGTGATGTTCATGTGGAAATTTCCGCCAATAAAGCCACCTTTGTTCTTGGCTCCACCACCCTCACCTCAAAATTGGTGGATGGTAAATTCCCTGACTACACCGCTGTTATCCCTAGCAATAATGATAAAAAACTTGAGGTTCCAGCGCGTGATCTTGCCAGAGCAATCGACCTTGTTATATCGGTTTCTGCTGATAAAACCAGAGCTGTGCGCTTGAAAATAGAAGAATCGAAATTAACCATATGCGCCAACAGCGAGGCAAATGGTAATGCGTCCGGCTCAGAAGTGCTGGATGCGGATTACACCTCTGTTCCTGTTAAAGTTGGGTTCAATTCAAGGTATATCCTTGATGCACTATCGGCAATAGATGGAGATAAGGTCAGGTTCAGTATGGGTGATGAAGGCGGGGCTGTGATCGTGCAAGACCCTGAAGACACATCATGTTTACATATTCTGATGCCTATGCAAGGATAATGCATATAAAGAAGCTAAAACTTTTGAACTTCCGCAGCCATTGTGATCTGCACGTTGATGATATTGGTTCATTCGTTCAGATCATCGGTCCCAATGGCAGTGGCAAAACCAATATATTAGAAGCTATATCTTTGCTCTCCCCAGGGCGTGGTCTGCACAGCCGCCAATTTGATGAGATGCTTTCCACCAATCAAACCATTTATAAAGATTGGTCCATAAGGGCTGATTTTGACGATGAAAGCCACATTTCAACAGGCGCCGTGGTTAAAGATGATTCTGTTAAGAGAGTCAGTTATATCGATGGCGAGAAGGTGCGCAATCAGGTGGAGCTGCTGAAGGTTCTGCGCATAATTTGGCTAACCCCACAAATGGATGACTTGTTTATTGCTCCTGCTGCTGCCAGGCGCAGGTTCCTTGACAGGTTGACCTATAACTTTCATCCCGAGCACGCAGCAAATGTTGCAAAGTACGAATATTTCATGCGTTCGCGGCTTAAGTTATTGCTGCACGACAATCAAAACCGGGCGTGGCTAGAGCAAATGGAAGGCAAAATGGCGGAATATGCCTTCAGCCTTTTTGAGGCTAGAGAGAGGTCGCTAGAGATAATAAAATCTATCCTCCAGCAAGAACAACGCCATTTCATATCCCCCATTTTGCATCTGGATAATGGTGATTGCGAAATAACCATGGAAGAAATAATCAAGCGTCTGCATGACAACCGCCGCCTTGATGCTGCCAGGGGGCGTTCCAATTTTGGCCCTCATAAGTCTGATCTCGTAGCAACCCATCCAGGCAAGCAGATGTCGGCTTCTCAGTGCTCCACGGGGGAACAGAAGGCAATGCTGGTGGCTTTAATGCTGGCCCAGGCAAAGGGCATCCATAAATATTGCCAGCACCCACCTATAGTCCTATTGGACGAGTTATTCACCCACCTAGACCACACCGTGCAGCAGCATCTGCTGGAGGCCCTGCAAGGCTTCCAGGCTCAAACTTGGACGACCTATACCGAATATCAGTTCGGCCTCCCTGATGAGACGGTGATCAGGTTGGGATAAAGGTTGGCAAAGCATAAGCTATGGCTGCAGTCGATGAATGCCTATATATCACCTTTACTGTTAAGATGCTTTTTGGTATATAGATAGGGCAAGTAATTATAAAAGGTAATAAAATGGATCTAGTTAAATTAGGGCATGGCAAAAACCCGCCTTCAGAAATATACGCTGTCATCGAAGTGAGCATGAATTCTGAGCCGGTGAAATATGAATATGACAAAGAGGTGGGTGCTATATTTGTGGACAGGTTCATGAGCACCAGCATGACATATCCTTGCAATTATGGCTTTATGCCAAACACCCTTGCTGGTGATGGCGACCCGGTTGATATTTTGGTTTATTCCAACCATAAAATTGTTCCAGGTGCTGTGATTGCCGTGCGCCCTATAGGTGTTCTTATCACTCAAGATGAAAATGGCAATGATGAAAAGGTGCTGGCGGTTCCAACCACAAAACTAGACCCATATTTTGCCGACATCAAAACATATGAAGACATGCCAAAGATATTGCTAGAGCGGATAACCCACTTTTTCGAGAACTATAAAGATTTGGAAAAAGGCAAGTGGGTTAAGGTTCTTGGTTGGAAAGGTGTGGAAGAAGCCGGTGCCATTATTGAGCAAGCAATTGCTGCATATAAAGGGTGATTACCACAATATATTTCTTAAATGTTAAAATGTTTGATTTTTCACTTGTTTTATAGATATAAATTCATTTATTATCTTAACTGTGCATATTGAGCCATATGAAGGGCCGTGGGTGCACAGTTGTTTAACTAAGTGAGGATAGAGGTATGGCAGTTAAGATATCCTTGGAAGAGTTGGAAAACTCGCTCAAATCTATTATAGAGCCATTGGTTAGGGCCACTAAGCACGCTCAATGGGATGGCATCGGCGGAGCAAGTTCTTACCTTGATGGTGGCCGGATTGAAGTTCTTGAGAAAAGATATGGTTCGAAAGTTAAACTAGGGGCTTTGAAAATCATTTTTGAGAACATAGCCAACGCAACCGTTCACGCATTCGACCCAGTGGTGTTGAAGAAATTTGCCGAGTCAAACTTCGAGGTCATCAAGGCTTATGCCAAAGAAAACCCTACATTCTTCGTGGATAACCATAATATCACCAGTATTTGCCGGAAGGCGCTTGCCCCTAACGAGAAAAGAAGCCTAGACCGCTTGGTGAAACTTGCCTCTTCCAATTCGCAAGAAGAATCTGAAATGGCTCGTTAGTTATATTTCTGCGTTCATAATTAGACATCCTCTGGCATTATCTGCAAGGTATTAATCATGGGCAAGGTTGAAAAATCAATTTCTTACAGAGAATGAGTCGATAACGGATCTATTATAGAATAAAAAAGAAAGTGTCATACTCGTGGCCATGTTTCACCTGGCTCGCGGGGATCCAGTTAGACAAAGAAAGAGATGCTTTATTTGCGATTAATATCATTCCTTAGATGAAAGGTAATCTAGCTGTGAAGCGCTGTAGTAATGGATCCCCGCTTTTGCGAGGATGGCGATACCACGACTTAACTTTATTCTTGCACCCACTCGTTTCTTAAAAGAGCCAAAAATCAACTTGCAAAGATAGAAATGATCCTTACAATCTCTGCTGTAATATTAGGAAATAAGATGATTATAAGGTGCGAAAATTGCGACACTAAATACACCATACCAGATGGGCAGATAGGCGCCTCTGGGCGGTTTGTTCGCTGCACTCACTGCGCTCATGAATGGTTGGCATATGCCACCCCTGCTTCTGCCGCCACCTCTACCCCTGTTTCTGAGGTTGTGCCCCAGTCGTTGGAGCGGGTTAAATTCCAAAACTATGAAGCTGAATATGAAAGCAAAAACCATCTGCTGTTTTATGGTTCTATATTCTTTGCTTTGATCGGATTGGCAATTAATATGATGCTCGGTGGAATGACTGTGATGGATAAAGTGGGCTTCCCTTATCACGAAAGGAACGATCTTAGGATCAATAACATTGTCGTCAAAATTCATTCTTCAAAACTTCCCTCTATGCAAGAAGTTGGCTTGGATATTGTTGTTTATAATATGGGCAGTAAGCCCGAACACTTATCCAACATTCGCATAACAGCATTTGATAAAGACAGGCAGAGGATCGCTGAATTAACCTCTTCCAACAGCTATGTGGTTAATCCTAATGAGCAGCGAGTGGTGCACAGTTGGATCAAGGATGTTCCAGTTGCAACCAGATATATAGCGATTGAATTTGGAGGGCATCTGGAGCTTGCAATCAGGGCTGCCACAAGCCTTGTAACAGGAAGGGTTGTGGGATGAAAATTAATCAGCAGCAAGAAGCAGGAAACAAAAACCCCCAGCAATTGGTTATCCTGTTGCATGGATATGGTTCTAACTGTGATGACTTAATCACCCTCGCGCCAGAGCTGCGCACATATCTTCCCAATGCTAAGTTCATCTCGTTGAATGCCCCACTTCCTTTTGAAAATGATCCGTATGGGGATGGTCGCCAATGGTTCAGCCTGATCAAGCGCGATTCAAACTCAATGTATAAAGGTGCTGCAGAAGCAGCAGAATGGGTGAAGCAATATATTGCTGAGATATCTGAGAAAACAGCAGTGCCATATAATAAAATAGCCCTAATCGGTTTCTCGCAAGGCAGCATGCTGGCCATGCAAACGGCCTATCGTCTGGGAACAGAGCTAGGCGCGGTGTTGTGCTATTCTGGTATGCTGATAAAGCCAGAGTTGTTATCTGCCGAAATTGTAAGCAGGCCGCCGGCAATGTTGATCCATGGCGAGGAAGACCAAGTTCTTCCTTCTGCATGTTTAGGCATGGCGTGCAAAGCTTTGGAAGAAGCCGGGGTTTCAGTGGAAGGAATTCTAAGGCCATATTTGGGCCACGGCATTGATGGCCAAGGAATAAAGGCCGGTGGTGAATTTTTGCGACGCATGTTATCACAGGGGCAGTAATGTTTTTAAAAAAGCGCGGGCATAGTTCAATAAGGCGGTGGTGGTGGGAAGTCGACACCATTTTATTGATGTTGATCGTCGCCATCATGGCTGTGGGGGCATTGCTGATCACCACAGCCAGCCCCAGTGTAGCTGAGCGGATTGGCCTGCCCAGTTTTTACTTTTTCCACCGCCATATAGTGTTCTTAATGATCGCCGCGGTCATCATGTTCATCTTCTCATACTTACCAGAAAAACATCTGCGTAAGCTCTGTCTTTTGGGGTTCCTCGGGGCTATATGCATGATGATGACCCTGCCCTTTGTTGGGGACGAGGTCAAGGGCGCAAAACGATGGGTGTCGCTTGCTGGCATATCCATCCAGCCATCTGAATTCTTAAAACCATTCATGGCCGTGGTGGTGGGGATGATTCTGGCAGAGCGCAACAGCCAAGGCAAACTGCCAGGGTTTTCGATGGTGGGGTTTCTTTATGTTATCGCCATAGCCCTGCTGCTGATACAACCAGACTTTGGCATGAGTGTTTCGATGACGGTGGTGACTGCCGGCCAACTGTTCATGGCTGGTCTGTCAATATTTTGGATTATAGTGTCGATTTGCAGTGCCATTTGCGGTGTTGTGTTGGCATATTTTGCCCTGCCCCACGTGACCAAGCGTATCGATAACTTTCTGCATCCGGAAGATGTTGAAAATTATCAAATAGAACGCTCTTTAGAAGCCTACGAGAAGGGGGGCTTCTTTGGCCGTGGCCCTGGAGAGGGGCAGATCAAAAGTATATTGCCAGACTCCCACACTGATTTCATCTTTGCCGTTGCAGGGGAAGAGCTGGGTGCGATAGTGAGCATAATGATATTGGGCCTGTTCTTCGCGGTCATCCTGCGCATGTCGATGCAGATATATAAATCAAAAAACCTTTTCCATATATATGCCACCTGCGGCCTTTTGATGCATTTTGCCTTCCAAACCATATTCAATGTTGGGGTTACCTTGCATCTTCTGCCAACCAAGGGGATGACTCTGCCGTTTATCAGCTATGGCGGATCATCCATAATATCATTTGCTATTGCCCTGGGGGTGTGCATGAATTTCACCAGAAAATGGCATAATATTGAACCTACCAAAACCCGGACTCAATATGTGAGGTGAGGCCTTATGATCAAGCTATCCAAAAAGCAAGCCTATCAATATGGCATGGATGCCGAGGCCTATGCCTCTCGTTTTTTGGAATCAGCCGGGATGAAGATTATTTGCATGCGCTTTAACACCCCATTTGGCGAGCTTGATATTGTTGCTAAAGATGATGAATATCTGGTGTTTGTTGAAGTGAAGGCACGGAATGATGTGCGGCAGCAAGACATCGTTCCCCGCTCTAAAATAATTAAAATCTGCAAAGCGGCTGATTTCTATATGGTTAAGCATAACCTTAATCAAGATATAGCCATCAGGTTTGATTATGTTGCCCTCGAGGGGGATAAGGTTATCAATCATATAAAAAACGCCTGGGACTATTGCGGTGGCGGATGGTAGTTTTATTTTGACTTAAGCCTTAAGGTTTTCTACAATTAAACAAACAGATTAACTCAGGGCTATAGTGCAGAGAATAAGAACTCTATCGTGGATTTTATTGATCATATCAGTGCTGATAGGGGCTGGCTCTTATGGCTTGCAATACATCCATTTTAACGATAAGAAGCCCCTGATAACTGGATATATAAAGCAAGTTTTTAGCCTAACGGCTGAAGTTGATGGAAATGTGGGGGTCAGCATTCTTCCCCCGGCAGTGACCGTTGGCAAAATAAGCCTTTATGATGCTAAGCATGCCTTGGTGCTAACTGCCAAGGAAATAAGGTTGAATATTGAGATCTCAAATATCCTCTCTGGAATCAAATCTATGGATGTGAAGAACATCTCCATATCCAGGGGTGGGATCAATTTTAAGGGACTGATAAACCACATCCGCGGTTCTGGTGTTGACTTCAAATCATTAAGTTTAGATTCTGTCGTGCTCGAGAAATGTCAATTTCTGGCTGATAAAGGAGATCAGGGAATTGTGCCATATAAAATGATCAAGGATCTTAATGCCACCATCAGGCATGGGGCATTATTAAAAAAGGGTGATTTAAATATAGTCTCCGACCTTTTGCTTAATAATGTGAAATATGATTTTACTGGCCACTTTGATGACCTGGACAGCAATGGAAGCAGCAGCAAGGCAGCTATAAAGTTCTCAAACAGCGCCGTGTCATTTGATTTCGCCGGAGAGCTGAAAAACCTCTTTATCTCCCCTGAATTAAAAGGGAGCATAAGTTCACAGGTTGCCAATGTGGAAAACTTTAAGCATATCATCAAGAGCAACCCATTCTTGGAGGGCTTTTTCAAGAACAATCAATTGATTTTAAAATCAGATTTCTCTGCCGACAGCAAGATGATAAAAATAAGTGACATAACCGTTGCATCACGAGACATTCAAAACCTCAAGGGTAACATAGAAATAGACCTCTCCTATGGTACAGAGATGGACATAAACGTTTCTATCGACAAGATCGATCTAGATGCGGTTAAGAAAGATCTCCCCGTCCCATCTGATGAAGCCAAGCAGGGATCAGGGCAATATTTATCCTATTTAGTTAATACCTTTGACTTCAGCCTGGATGACAGCTTATCAGCAATGATAGGGATAAACATCAAAGAGATAGCTTTAAATGGTGATAAAATCACCGATATCAAAGGCTCTATGGACATATTCAATGGCATCATGCTGATTGATAGCATCAGCGCTAACTTCCCTGGAAGCGGCAAGGCATCCTTTGATGGTAAGGTCACACATAACACCATAAGGCCGCAGCTGAATGGCCAGATGAAGTTGCAAATTCCGGACTTCAAAAATTTCGCCAGCTGGGCAGACATTAAGGATAAAAGAATTGCTGACATGAAGCATTTAGTTGCCGCACTCGACCTGGATTTAATCCCCAATCACCTGATAATGGATAACATCAAGGCCGCTTTAGGGGATGTTAAGTTTGTGGGGAAAATCATCGCCCACGACGACACCAACACCAATCTCAGCTTCGACGCTTCTTTGCGATTCAACCAACTGAATCTGGACGATTTGCAGATAACAGATGAAGTTGATGGGCTGCTTTATAACCTTTTCGTCAGCGATTTTGATAAAACCGGGGAGAAATTTTCTGCCTTCACAAGGGATCTGCGTTGGCTGCGCACCTGGAAGCACAGGTTGAATCTAGAGCTTACGGTCGATGAAGTAGTTTTAAAGAAGCAGAGTTTGGATAATGTTTACATGTCTATGGAGTTGATGAGTAACAACCTTTTGATCAACAGGATATCCGTTGATTCAGATAACATGACCTTCCATGGCAACTTAAACATGACTATGCCTTTGTTTCGCCCCTATATTGCAGGCAAGATCATTTTTGATAAACTTGATGTTACCAAGGCAGCTCTGTTGCTGCCGGATTTTTCAACCTATCGCAAAGCCTATAGAGATTCGTTAACTGCGACTTTCGCTGCAACCCCAGCAAAAGACCCAGTTGAAGAGCAAGACAGAAAGAACGCATTAGAGCTTTCCACTTATGAATTCAACTTCCTCGGCGCCACCAATTATGATGCAGACCTAGATCTTGAAATCAACAATATAGCGTCACAAACCCCTATAGCAGCCTTAACATTTCATGCGAACCTGCTCAATGGCGTGATAAACATCAAGAACATTTCTGCCCAAGCATTTGACGGTGCTGTGGAGGGTAATGCCAGCATTGTTGCCATCACTTCAGTGCCATATTTCAATGCGGCATTTGCCCTGATAAACGTCCAGCCAGGCAAGATTTATAATTTCATCACCGGCTATCCTAAGAACATGGATGGATATTTAAGCGCCAGCGTTCAGATCGCAGCGCGAGGAATGAACAGCGATGGTTTATATAACAATTTATCAGGCAAGGCTGAATTTGCAGCAAAGAGAGTTCCATGGAACGGTTTTGATCTGGGCAAGGTCATAGAAGGGGTTGAAAGTTCATGGGATATTTCTGATAAAATGAAAGTGGTGAAATACTACACTGATTATGGCAACACCATCTTTGATTCTGTTAAGGGGTCAATAGCCATAGCTGATGGCATCGCAACAACCAACAATGTGTTGTTACAAAACGACAGGGTGAGTGCGGTGCTTGCCGCCAGCTATTCCATTCCTTCGAAGATGTGCAGCCTTGTTTCAAGATATGCCTTCATCCCTACAGGAAGGAATAACCAATTGCTTATTGATATGCAGTCGAAGGGGGAAATCAGTCAGCTGAAAACAGATGTTTCTTATGACTCGATCCAGAAATACCTCATTGCCATGTCGGCCAACAATGCCAGTGCAGCAATCATGGATAACTCTGTGGACTCTATATTGCGCAGCAGACGGGGTGGGTGATGCCGCAAAAGGATCTGCTAGGCAAGATATCACAGCTGCGTGACTTAATGAAAGCCAAGGGAATAGATGGATATCTAATCCCCTCTACGGATGAATTCAACAATGAATATATTCCTGAATTCTCCAAGCGATTGGCCTGGTGCACAGGCTTCACGGGGTCCAACGGGTTGGCAGTCATCACCAACAGCAATTGCTATTTATACACCGATGGCCGCTATTTGCTGCAGGCTAAGGCCGAGCTGCCAGTGGGATTCATCCTGCGGGATATAGCAGGGTTTGATCTCGCCATGTTGGATGCCAAAACCATAGGCTACGACCCCATGCTCCACAGCCACAGATGGGTGGATCAGCTTAAGCAGCAAACAGATGACGGCGCCCCCATATTGCTTAGCCTCTATGAAAATCTGATAGACCTCATTTGGAAAGACAAACCCCTTCCCACTGGCAACAGCCCATATCAATATGATAACAACAAATCGCAACGCATTGATCTGGTTAAGTCCAGCCTCTCGCCCAAGGCCGATTTCCTGCTGATAAGCGCGCCAGATCAGTTCTGCTGGCTTGCTGGCATCAGGGGCGATGATGTGGAATACACCCCTCTGCACCTGTGCTATGGCCTGCTCAGCCATGACGGACAGCTGGAGAAGTTCCTTGATCATAAGTTGCTGCAAAAGCGCCTCTACGCATTGCAAGATAAAACAATTCAGATAGATCCAAGTCACGCCCCAGCCGCCATTGTTGAATCAATCCCCGAAGAAAAGCGTCTCTTCAAAGCCAGCCCCATAGATGAAATTCGCATCATAAAAACAGAATCAGAGATAGCCAGCATGGCCCAAGCCCATGTCTATGATGCTATAGCAATATGTAACTTCATGCATTGGCTGGATAATGAAAATGCAAGCCACACAGAATATGAGCTGGCCCAAAAGCTTCTGTCCTTCAGGAAGGCCATGCCCTCATTCCACTATCCCTCCTTTGCAACGATTTGTGGTTTCGCAGCAAACGGGGCGATCATCCACTATAACCCCACCAAGGAAGGCAGCAAATCAGTTAAGGGCGATGGCTTGCTGTTGCTTGATTCTGGCGGGCAATACCAAGGGGGCACCACCGATGTCACCAGGGTTATCCCAATAGGTAAAATTAAACCAATATGGAAACAGCACTACACAGTGGTGCTGCAGTGCCACATCAACCTGGCATCAGCTCAATTCCCTGAAGGAACAAGGGGTGCGCAACTGGATGGCATCGCCCGCAGTGTTCTGTGGGCTAGGAACTTGGATTATCCACACGGCACGGGGCATGGTGTTGGCGTTTTCCTTTCTGTGCATGAAGGGCCGCTGCGCATCAGCAAGGTCTGCTCTCACCCTATTGTTAAGGGTGCCATTCTTTCAAATGAACCGGGGGTATATTTCGCCGGGCAATATGGAATCAGGTTAGAGAACTTAATGGCGACGGAGGCCGCCCCTGCCCCCGGGTTTTTATCTTTTAAGCCCCTCACTATGGTGCCTTTCGATAAGCGCCTGATAGATCTCACCATGCTGGATAAGGCGCAGTTGAAGTGGCTTCTTGATTATCATAAAACTATCGAAGAAAACCTCGCTCCACACCTCTCCCCGGCGGTGCAATCCTGGCTGCGCAAGTTTTTGGATTTTTCTTTGCCAAGTTAAAGGATAAGCGGGACAAGGCTGCTTTGCCTCCCAGCATCCTCTAATCTTTTGAACTAGTAATAATTTCAAAAATGAAGCCACCCACTCCTCGGAGCCATGTGAAGCTTGGCTTCCAGGGATCCAATTGAAGTTAGATTTATTTTATTACGGGGGCCTAGATATGCCAAGTGAACTTGGCCCTGAGGGTGACGCCTTTTAAAAAGCCCCACCCCTAATGCCCTTTTAAAAAGCCGGGTGCTAAAATCGAAAGGGGGTTGACGTTGATCGTTATGTCATCCTTGATCTTCCCCTTCATGGTGTAACTCATGGTGATGAGGCCGCCATTTTCGCCGCCGCCAAGTTGGCGTAATATCGGTATTTTGCGTGATATGCTGTTGACGAAGTTCGTGGGCGCCACCACGCCTGTGATATCAAGGGTTTCGGCTGCCATATTAAAGGTGCCCTTCGCCGTCATATTCATGACATCGCCGCTTTGCACGCAATCGTCCAGAATCAACAGATTGTGGCCATATATAATCGGGCACTTAAGCTTTTTAAAGCCAATGCCCTTGCCCTTAATAAGGTCGGCCAAGCCACTGAATGACACCGAGCTTGCCGCTGTAACGCTTAACAACTTTGCCAAGATCGGGGTTTTTGTGAGGTGATAATTTGATATATCAACATTACCCTTTGTTGTTCCGCCCTCAGGGGCCATCTTGACGGTTGTTGCCAACAAGCCGCCGGTCATCTTTGTGTATATATTTAAAGCACGCAGGCTGTCGCCGGCATTGTCGCTATATAATGAAAGATCGGGATATTTATAAGTCATATTGAAAGAATTGCCACTGTCGAATTTGCCCTTCAGCACCATCAATGTGCACAATGTGGGGCTGCACTGGGCATATAATTCCGGGGCATTGATCACCAATCCGTTATACATTCCCAATTTTTTCAATGAAGATCGCAGCATAAATGGTTTCGCCATGCCACCACTTTTCTTGATAAGTTTGCCCAAAGAAAGGTTGCTCAGATCAAAGCGTTTGCCTTTTACTTCCAAAAATTGTTGGTCTTCCCTGTCTTCATACAGCATCGAAAAGTCGGAATCGTTAAATTTTGTGCGGCGCGATTCTATGCTGGCCACAGAATAGTTGTCATCCAGGATGATGTCCCCTTCGCTGCTCAGGGCCGCCATTTTCAAGGTGTAATCTTTAAGAACAGTTCCGCCTGCGGTGGGCACTATTTGGCTTTTGAATTTTCCCTTGATATCCCCTAAATTCAGCAGGGATAAGGCCGGGTTATTAGGGTCGATGTTATTATGTATATCAAGCTCGATAAAATGCTGGATCTCGCTTCTGCCATCAAGAATGGTATATTTAAGGGGCAAGCTGTTTTTGAAGAAGTCTGGCGCCACTAATCCCATTTCTTTCAGGTTTTTAGCCGTCACCTTAGTGATTATTTCTGTTTTGGCAGGGGTGGTTTTATCCCCAGGCAGCAGATAAGTTATTTGGGAATCCAAAGCCTTATCAATTAATGCCTGGCCCTTAACCTCCAAGTCACCATTCTTATAAGAGACCAAGAGATTGCCATTGGTGATGCCATGTTTTCCTTGGATGTTGTCGGCCTCCACTTCTGTTAATTTTGCACTGACGTCGATGCTTTTGGGGTTAGACGTCATCAGGGGGATCATCAAATCCACTGTTGCCTCGGCCTTGCCCTTGATGTTGGTCAGGTTAAATTCATGCTCTTCAGTGTGGGATAGGGCTATATCGATGATGGGCAACAGCGAGCCATTAATTTCGCCATGCAGGATCAGCTCAGAATTTTCCCCCACAACATCGGTGATCTCGGCTGCCAGATCGTGCAGAGGCACATCCTGCAGGGTTGCAGAAGAAGCCTTAATTGCGATTTTATCATTAATGATGGTGATCTCGGCATTCAAATTCTTGAGCTGAGGTGCCCCATCCATATAAGAGATGGTCGCCCCGGCGATTGCTATATCGGCTGTAACATTTTCCACCTCGAAACGATCCTTTTCAGGGCCTGATGCGGCTGTTATGTTCAGTTTGCTGCTGGTGATGGTTCCCGCAAGCAGATTGCTCTCCAGCCAGGATCTAGTGCCAACTGCCGCTGCCCGAGGCCAAATATTCAATAAATCTTTGCTGTCTATTGCCCCTGTTACTGCTGTTAATATAATATTGCTGCCGCTGTAATCAGCAGTGGCCTGTATATCTGTTTCGTCGTATATCTTTCCAGATAACACGACCCTTCCTTTATTGCTTAAATCCACTTCCATGCGGAGGTCTTCCCTGGAAGGGGCTTGGAAGATCTGTAATTGACTCACCGTGCCAGGTGTTATTTTGATGCTGTGGATGGTTGATACATAACCGCCATATTGAATTTTGCTGTCACGCAGAACTATGCTGGATGCAGGCAGCTTTTGCAGCTTATCCATATATGTGGCTGATGCTGGGGTGGTATTGGCCTCAGGCGCCACTGTGGCGGCTTGGTCTTTGTGCAGCGCATCTAGATCTATATCAAGATTATCCAGATATATTTCTATTGGTGGGCGTGGCGGCAAGGCCAGCAGCCCTTCAACGCTGAAGGCTATGGAGGCGTTTTTTAAGAAAACTTCTGTTTTTCCCGATTGGTCAATTTGAACGTCTTGCAGTGAAAGCACGGGTTTATATGCCTCTTTATCCCAATAAAGCTGAGATGCAGCAATTGTCATTTGATATTGTGGAGCTAGCTCTGTCGCTTTATTTATTATATATCCAGAAACCGATGGCAAGTTCAATGGGTGCTTCGAGAACCATGATATGGGGATGAAGATCCCTATAATGACAAGGGAGAGATGCAGCCGTCGTATGATGTTTAATATAGGGAATTTCATTAATAGTTCCGTTACCGTTTGCAAAATATATAGATCGGCTTATGATGGCTTTTACCAAACACTATTTGCTGTAATAATATATCATGAAAATAACAAAACTACTCGTCTTTTTTGCATTTGTGTCATTCGCAAACCTTGCTGTTGCCAGCGATCTGCCGCAATTGCAGAATTATCTGAACAGCATCACCACCCTGGAGGCGGAATTTAAGCAGGAAAGTGACGGTGCGCCGAGGTTTGGTAAGCTTTATATCTCAAAGCCATATAACATCAAGTGGGACTACACCTTGCCTAAAAAATCTCTGGTTCTTGGCAGCAAAAATCAATTCATATACTATGATCCGCGGATGGATGAGGTCACCTATGTTCCTTCATCAAAGGTGCCGGGGTTTTTTCTTGCTGATAAAAACATCGAGTTTGGCAAAAACATCGATGTCCTGGCCCATCATAAAACAGAGAAAATCATCACCATTGATTTGCAAGACAAGGTGATGAAAAAATCTAATATAGTCGTGCAGCTTATCTTTCAGCGCAAGCCCATCCAGATAATGGGGTTAAAAGTTATCGATTGGTCGCAGCAGACGGAGATCATCTTCACCCTGAATAACCTCAAGGTTAATTCTGCAATGCCTGAGGCTGTGTTTGCCTTTAAGGACCCTAACTTTTTCAAGCCTAATAATAAAAGATAAGTTCTTATAGAGAATGAGTGGGTAATGGATCTATTACAGGATAAAGAGGGGGCATCCTTGGAGCCAGGCACAGCAGATCTATAAATATACAAGCCTAGCGGACTTACTTTTTTTGACCGCCCTTCTTTCTTTCATAGTTAAATCTTTTCTCTTTATTCTAATTTAATTATCTTGTATCCTAGCATTTGCAATCGACAGTTTATTAGTTGTGCGAAACCAACTATACAGGGCTGAGCTAGAAATTTAAATTAGCCAAATAGGGGGATCTATGAATAAAATCTGCTTGTTAACTGTAGTTTGTCTGTGCATGGGGTGGAATGGATTTGCAAGCCAGGGGCGCAATTCTTTAAGTTCTGAGAACATAAGGCAACAATATTGTGAGGCGTATGAAGGCTTAAATAATAAAGAAATTCTAGCGCGTGGACAAGGAGCTTATCAGGGGCTTTCTGGGCTTGGATCGCCAGTTAGTGGCACGATCCCTAAGGTAATATTTACATTGAATAATGAAAAGCAGAAGGATCTAAAATTAGAGCAAGCATTGATAAAAGAATTTAGCAGTGATGGTGTTGGCTCAGGAGGTGTTTGGTATTATAGTAAGTTTGATCTCAATGATGACGGGATAGATGAGGCGATAGTGCAGATACTAGGTAATTCTTATTGTGGTAGCGGCGGATGTAGTATGTTTATTTTCCAGCTAGATAATGCTAGAAATTATCAACTCCGAAAAAACTTTCCTATTGTGGGTGAAATATTCTCCACTTTTGATAAGTTTAATGGATGGAATGAGTTGATTACAGAAAGAAATGAAGGTGGCGGCTCTACAGCTTTTACTGCATATCGCGTGTCTAAGAAAGATTTTAAATATCATCCAATGACTGGGTGGCCCTCTGCTAAAGAGGTTCTATGCAAAAAAACGCAACAACTGCAAATGAAGTATGCTATATCACTTTTGGAACGACCTAATAGATATTTTGGCGATTTAAAAGCAGAAGATGGATACTGGAAACTAAATATCTCCGAATAGATTGTAAATATAGTATGAATGGCTGACCAACTATACAGAGTTGCGCTAGAAATTTGAATTAGCAGATTCTGCTGGCGCTTTCAAATTTGCCCTAAAATCAGCTGTAGCTAAGTATAATTCTTACCATCCCCGTAAATCTCTGGACTACCTTGCTACCTTCAAATATCTTCAACTTGTCTCGAGGCCCAAACAGTCAATTATGTTATGAACGCTTACAGCCATTAGAAAAACATTTGTTTAATGGGGGATTAAATAGTATAATGCCCACAAGTAATTATTAATATCAGCTTATGAAGGACTTTGATGTAATCGTGATTGGGGCTGGGCATGCTGGGGCTGAGGCTGCTGCAGCCGCTGCTCGGCTTGGGGCCAGAACTGCTTTGATCACCTTCGGGGTCGATAATGTTGGAGCCCTTTCTTGCAATCCTTCCATTGGTGGTGTGGCTAAGGGCATTATAGTTAAAGAGGTCGATGCTTTGGGTGGCCTGATGGGCCAATGCGCGGATGAATCTGGGATTCACTTCAAAATGCTTAATGCGAGTAAGGGGCCGGCCGTATGGGGGCCAAGGGCGCAAGTCGACAGGGATTTATACAAAAATTACATGCTTAATATGTTGCAAGGCATGGAGAATCTGACCTTAATTTATGACGAGGTGGTAGACTTAAATATAGAGCCCTCTCATGGTGTGAGGGGCGTCGTCTGCAAGGGCTTAGGTGCTATAAACGCCCCTGCCGTGGTTATAACCACGGGGACATTCCTCGGTGGCATCATCCATATGGGGGCCGATCAGACTTCCGCCGGCCGGGTTAACGAGCCGCCATCTAACTTGCTTTCCAGCAAGTTGCGAAGCATGGATTTAAAGATAGGGCGATTGAAGACCGGCACCCCAGCAAGGATATTTAAAGACTCCATCGACTTCTCCAAATGCGAAGCTCAAGAAGGGGATGAAGTGCCTACGCCATTTTCATCTTTGAATGAGCGAATCACCGTGCCGCAGATCAGTTGCTATATCACCTACACCAACCATCTCACCCATGAAGTTATAAGAAGTAACCTGCATCAGTCACCGATGTATGCTGGGGTTATACAGAGCGTGGGGCCAAGATATTGCCCCTCTATTGAAGATAAGATAGTAAGATTTAGCGATAAAGATCGCCATCAAATATTCCTTGAGCCAGAAGGCCTGGACAGCGATTTGGTCTACCCCAATGGCATATCGACGGCTTTGCCAAAAAGTGTGCAGGATCAAATCTTCAAATCGATACCAGGGCTTGAGAATGCCAAGATAGCCAGATATGGTTATGCTATAGAATATGACTATGTCGATCCAAGAGAATTGAATTATTGCCTAGAGCTGAAGAAAATAAAGGGGTTATATTTAGCGGGGCAGATAAATGGAACCACTGGATATGAAGAGGCTGCGGGCCAGGGTCTTGTGGCCGGGGCAAATGCTGCCCTTAATCAAAGGGGGCAAAAGCTTGTGCTATCTAGAGATAATTCTTATATAGGGGTTATGATCGACGATTTGCTGACCAAGGGGGTTACCGAGCCATACCGTATGATGACCGCTCGCGCTGAATACAGAGTTTTGATCAGGGCGGATAACGCTGATTCCAGAATGATGGCAGCGGCTGAGGGGGGTGGGATTATACCACCTCACAGAATGGAGCGCATAAATAAATCCTTGATGCTGATGCAGCTATATCGAGATGAATTATCTTCTTATCTGCTTAGCCCAACTGCTCTTGAGAAGATTGATTTTTTTGTTTCCAGGGATGGTGTAAAAAGGTCGCTTTATGAATTGTTAGGAATGCCCGGGTTCAGTTTGCAGATGTTGGAGATGGTTAACCCATCTGTTTCGAAATGGGATAAGTCATTATTAGAGAAATTACGAATCGAATCCCTTTATCAAAAATATCAAAATCGATTAAAGAAAGATATGGATATGTTGCAGTCTGATATCAATATAATCATGCCCGAAGAATTTGATTATTCTCGGGTCGGTGGCCTTTCAAAAGAGGTTTTGACTAAGCTAAATGCCATTAAGCCTGTGAATCTTAGTCAGCTGAAAGCGGTTGAGGGCGTGACACCAGCTGCTGTTATAGCTATTTTGATCTCTTTGCGTAAAGAAAGTGCATCGCAATGATAGACTGGGTAAAAATGTTCCACGTGGAACATTTTGGATTTTGAATGATTGTTATAATGAGTTAATGAAGTGAAATATGTCCGATAATTTGCTTTCTAAAGAAAATAGTAGTGACTCTCAAGTGATCCATCGCGATGATAAATTGGATGAAAATGTTCCACGTGGAACATTTTCGCTTTCGAAGGATTATTGTGATAAGTTGGATAAAAATGTTCCACGTGGAACATTTTTACTTTTGAATAATTATTGTGATGAGTTAATGAAGTGGAATAAGTCCATTAATTTGCTTTCTAAAAATGATGGTCAGAGCCATCAAGTTATAATGCAGCGTCATGTTATGGATTGCATCCAGCTTATGGAATATATCACGCAAGAGGCTGTGGTGTTAGATATAGGTAGCGGCTCTGGATTGCCGGGCATAGTTTTAGCAATATGCGGCATCAAAGAGGTGGTGCTTATAGAGCCAGATCATAAAAAATGTGCCTTTTTAAGACACGTGTCTGCCAAACTTGGTGTAGGGTGCAAAGTTGAAGTTCTGCGAATGGAGGACTATAACCACAATTCTCCAGTGGATATTATAACTTCAAGAGCATTCGCTTCCTGCGCCCATATTATATCGGGTTGTATGCATAATATGGGGCCAAAAACTAGAGTAGTTATATTAAAAAGTGCCAAGCAAATCGAAATGGAGGTGGAAGAGATGGCGTTATTATATCATTTCAACTTGCAAATAAATGAAAGTAAGGTTAGTAATGAAGGGAGAATAATAATTTTCTCCGATATCAGATTGAAATGACAAGAATTATTGCTATAGCTAATCAAAAAGGAGGGGTTGGTAAAACCACCACAGCAGTTAACTTGAGTGCGGCCTTCGCTGCCCTAGGTAAAAAAGTGCTTTTGGTGGATTTAGACCCGCAAGGAAATGCCAGCACAGGCTTTGGGATAGAGATGCATTCGCGTGATAACAGCGCATATGAAATGATGATAGGGGTAAAATCCATAGAAGAATGCACTGTCAAGTCCTATATTGAAGGGTTGTCGGTGATTCCATCGCGGATTGATTTGGCGGCAGTTGATCTAGAGCTTTCTGCAGAACGCAATAAAGAATTCATTCTGCAATTTCATTTAAGAAGAACGGCTGGCAAATATGATTATGTATTTATAGATTGCCCGCCATCAATAGGATGCTTGACGGTCAATGCTTTGGCGGCGGCAAACTCGATTTTGATACCATTGCAATGCGAATTCTTCGCATTAGAAGGGTTAGCGCACCTCACCCATTCCATTGCATTGGTTAAAAAGGCGCTCAATCCGTCATTAGAGATCGAAGGGATTTTACTAACTATGGTGGATAAAAGGAATAAATTAACTAATCAAGTGGAAGAGGATGTGCGCGGCACATTTAAGGATTTAGTCTATACGACTGTGATACCGAGGAATATCAAATTGTCTGAAGCGCCGTCCCACGGTCAGCCAGCAATTATATATGACACAAAATGCCTAGGGTCTATATCTTATTTGATGCTAGTAAAGGAAATGATTTCAAAAAATATGGAGGGGTATTCTAATGGATAATTCACAGCGCAGCGCCTTGGGTAAGGGCCTATCATCACTGATCCCATCGGCATCTTTTAATGCAGATAAGGGGGGCAGCAATACGACGGATATAGTGGAGATACCTCTAGAAAAAGTTGTACCAAATCCGGGCCAACCTAGAAAGCATTTTTCGGAATCAGAGATACAAGAATTATCCGATTCCATCAAGGAATATGGGGTGTTACAGCCAATTATGGTGCACCCTGCGGCGGATGGAAAATATGCCATTATCGCCGGGGAAAGAAGGTGGCAGGCAGCTAAGAAGGCAGGAATCTTGTCTATATCAGCGATTATAAAGGAAATGGAAGAGTCAGATATTCTGGCTGTTTCCATAATAGAAAATATTCAAAGGCAGGATCTTAGCCCCTTAGAGGAGGCGATGGCCTATAATCAGCTGATGAAGATGCATGGCTACACCCAAGATCAACTCTCCAAAAAGTTGTGCAAAAGCCGCAGCCACATAGCAAATTTATTGCGTCTGCTAAACCTGCCGCAAGAAGTGCAGGATATGATAGGCGATAGGCGCCTTTCAGCGGGCCATGCAAAGTTATTGCTCGGGATTTCAGATCCGTTAACAATGGCAAACGATATCATCGAAAAAAATCTAAGCGTGCGCCAAACAGAAGATTATATAAAGGATTTGCGTGAATATGGATATAGTCCATCTGGCCAGGAAGGGCCGCTGCAAAGAATTTCAGCCCCGCACCCAGAAAGGAATAGAGATGGCAGCAGCAAACCGAAGGATCAAGACATTGTAAATATAGAAAACAGCCTGTCGGAAGCTTTAGGCAGCAAGGTTAAAATCGTTGATAAAAGCTTCGGCGGCCAGGTTATTATAGATTTCTATAATCTGGAGCAGCTGGACAGTATCATCAACCAACTGTCTGCAAAAAGCTGGCTATAGCTGCAGGGCTATCGCGGCGTTATTCATAAACACGACAAAATCACCAGCGATAAGCTGACCTGAATTGCCGCTGATTGCCGCAATAATCTTGGCAATCTGTGTTTTTTCCAAGGATGAAAAATTATCCAGCACATACCCCGAGACCTGGTCTTTATCTCCAGGGTGGTCTATCCCTATACGCAAGCGGTGAAAATCCTTGCCAAGATGGCCTTCGATGGATTTTATTCCATTATGACCGCCGTGCCCACCACCCTGTTTGATCTTTAATCTGCCAAGGGGCAGATCCAGCTCATCATGCAGAACTAATATTTCCTCAGGCTTTATCTTATAAAAAGCGGCGCAGCTCTGCACAGGATTGCCAGAATTGTTCATATAAGTCATTGGCTTAAACAACATGATTTTGCGAGGCCCGGATTTTATTTCAGTCCAGAGCCCATTAAAGCTTTTGCTCCACGCAGGGGCATTTAAGGTTTCTGCCAAATCATTAAGGGCGGCAAAGCCGATGTTATGACGAGTGTGTTGATATTTATCCCCAGGGTTGCCAAGACCGACTATTAACTTTATATCTGGGAGCGTCATTTATTACCTGTCTGCGATAGAGTTTATTAGTGAACTTCTTGACCAGAGTAATATATTTTGATAGAAATACAAGGGCATATACAGTTATATAACAGGGGTTTATCATTAATACTTATTATCATCAGTTCGACCTGCCAGATCACGTCAAACTAAAGGGAGACATAGCGCTAGACACCGAAGCGATGGGCCTGCAAACAAAACGCGATCGCTTGTGCGTGGTGCAACTGACAGATGGCCATGGTGACATCCACGTTGTGCATTTCCCAAAGCCTATATATGGCAACAGCCCGAACTTGGTGGCCATGCTGAGCGATGCCAAGATAATAAAGATTATGCATTTTGCCAGGTTTGATGTGGCTATTTTGCAGCATTACTTGCAGATAAGGATTGCAGGGGTTTTCTGCACCAAAATCGCCTCACGCTTAAGCAGAACATACACAGAATATCATGGGCTGAAGGATATATGCTCTGAATTGCTGGGCGTTAAGCTTTCCAAACAACAGCAATCATCGGACTGGGGCGCTGAAACTCTCACGCAGGAGCAGATAGAATATGCCGCATCCGACGTTGCCCATCTGCATCAACTGCGGGATAAATTGATAATAATGTTGCAGCGCGAAGACAGAATCAGCCTGGCGCAGGCATGTTTCGACTTCCTGCCAACCAGGGCAAGGCTGGACACAGAAGGATGGAGTGAACAAGATATTTTCGCACATTAGGGCAAGGGTATGATGGCGCTGGTTGTGATATATTGTTTGTTGGGCCTTATCTTAGGTGTTATCGTCGCTGTGGTGCAACAATCAATGCATAGCGGGGTTTCAAAGTTAAATAATATGGTGTGCTTAGAATGCACTGAAGCGCCCAAGGTCTTTTCATATATTTTGACCTTCATAAAAAGCTTTGCAAAAGGGAGGTGCAGTGTTTGCGGTGCTGCTTGGGGCGGCCTTAATTATGTTTTTAGCATCATGACCGGGTTGCAGTTTACTGCCATTGCTTTACAGGCGACTTCAGGATTTGATATGATGCTGATGTGCTTAATGTCGCTATGCTTTAATTTTTTAAGCTTAAATGAGATTAAGGGTGATAAGTTTTGGGAGAATAAGGTTTGCCTAGCCATCCTGCTTATTGCAATCATCGAGATGTTGATGAAGGCTGGCCCCATCATCCAGATGGTGATCATGCCGCTGATAATCACCATGATGGCTTTGATCATAAAAACAGGGATCAAGATGTTTATGGGGCTTGATGGCTTGAAGCCGGTAGAGATTAAGGTGATGGCGATATCCAGCATTATGTTGCCGCCGGATATCTTGGCTGGCTATATAATGCTGATCGGTGGTTTTGCCTTGCTTTGGGCCATATTATCGAAGGTGCTGAAAGGCAGGCAGGAGGTCTCTTTGATGCCGGCGATAACATGGGCGACCTTGGTGTGCCTGTTGTTTCCGAAAGTGGCGATGATTATGCACTATATGGGGTGATGCAAGGTGCCAAGCGCCTTTTCTCTATTAACAAGAAACGCGGCATTCGTCATCTTCGGGGCCAAGCGTAGCTTGGTTTCTGCAGATCCAGTAATAAATTTAACTTCAACTGGATCCCCAGAAGCCATGTTTCACCTGGTTCAAAGGATGACTCCCTATTGAGGAGAGATGCTAAATTATTTAAAAGGATGCTGCATGTTCGGCCGAGAAATAGTCCAAGACTATTTCTCTAAAGCGCTGGGCACAAAGCCTTCGGCTTTGCCCCCCACAGCCCAGCGCTTTACCTTCACTTGCATCATCCGAATTTTTGAATCAAGATAACTATGTGATATCTTAGGGAGGTGGGCATGACATCGATAAGGTGCTGTAAGGCTAGCAATAGCCTCGTGCTAGTGTCACTCTCGGGGCCAAATTCACTTGGCATCCGGGAGCCCAGTAAGAAATCAAATATCTTTCGGCCGAGGTTGAGGCTTAGTGCCAAGCCAACGCTAAACCACATTATCGCATCGTGCGTGCGCGCCTCAGGCAATTCTTGACATTAAAGGTGATTTGGGCGAGGGTAGAGCAGATGTTATTTATCAGGTCAAAAAAGTGGGACGAATCAGCTTGCAATCTATTTTCAACCTGTTCACAAAAATGGAAACAATAATTTTCTGTGCGGCTTGTTTCATAGGCAAGATCTATGGGGCCCCCCTGTTTGGCGACCCAGATGTTCAGTGGCACCTTATGGCTGGAAAATATATCACAGCCACAGGGCATATACCTCAGAACGACCCCTGGTCTTATGCTTCAGTGGGGCAGGTGTGGTTTAACCTTTCATGGTTGTGGGATGTTATAATCAGCTCGATATATCAAGTGATTGGCCTGGATGGCATGTGCAATTTGGCGGTTGTTTTGCATGCGAGTGTTCTGGTGCTGCTGTTCAGAGAATTAAAGGGGACTTATAAAGTGCCTCATGAAGACACGGCATTGGCCGCGACGGCGATCAGTGGCCTTATACTGCTCGGCTCATTATATATGAGGCCGCAGTTGGGCGCATATTTCCTTCTTCTGGCATTAATGAAGGTGCTGGAAGGATATAGGGGGCGCGCCAATTATCTGACGGCGTTATATATGGCTGTGATCACGGTGATTTGGGTGAATGTGCATGGAACTTTCTTGCTTATATGGGTTATTGGTGGGGTTTATCTGCTGGAATCTTTATTGGAGAAAAAATGGCGTGATGCTCGGTTCTTAGGCAGTATAGGGGTGATGGCCTTGGCAGTCAGCTTGATCAACCCTTGGGGATGGGATGTTTATGTGGGGACCATAAGAACCCTACATACAGTCATCAGGCCTTATATTTCCGAATGGAAGCCATTTGTTTTTGGCACACAATATGGACCGACCATGGCTTTGGTTATCATACTTGCCACTGGTTTTATGCAAAATGAAATGGCCTTGCGTTATCGGATTCTGGCGGCATTTGTGTTGTTGAATGCCTTGATGGCGATTAGGAATTGGCAGATATTTGCAATAGTCGGAGCCCCCTTTGTTGCCTTAAGTTTTGAGAGGATATATGCTTGCGTTAAGCCGCAAAAAAACATTCCCTTAAAGAAGTATGGCCAGCCGGCCTGTGCTGCGGTGAGCATCGCATTAATGTTGTTTAGCTTCACCATCAGTAAACCGGTTGACAGGGAAAATACGCCGCTTGATGAGATAAACTTTGTGGTTCAAAATTATGCTGGAAAATATGTTTACAATGAATATGACCATGGCGGGCCGATGATTTTTTATGGCCAAGGGCGGATCAAACATTTCATGGATGGCAGGGCGGGCACGGCTTTTTCTGAAGAGACAATGGAAAAATATGTTAGCTTTTTAAAGGATGAGCAATCGTGGGATGGCCTGTTCAATGATTTCCCAACGGATGTGGCGATTGTGGCGAAAAGCAGCTTCCGCAAGGTGAAAACACAAGATTTCTTTGATAACTGGTATCTGGTTTTTGAAGGCAAGGTGGCAAAAGTTTATGCCAAGGAAGAGCCAAAGGCAAAGCCCGTGGTTTTAGTGCCGTGAGGGTTTTCCTGATTTGAGTGAAGGTTGGAAGATGGGGCGAGCGACGGGTCTCGAACCCGCGACCTCGAATGCCATAAACTCGCGCTCTAACCAACTGAGCTGCACCTGCCATCAACTAGATCTAAATATAAAAGCAAGATTTTCCGTTCTATTTTTTGACCCTATATACTAATAATATTATTAACGGTTGCTTCCTCTTCACGCTTATCTTTTTCTCTTGCGCGCCAACTTGTTAAAGTCTTTCCACCTATCTGAGTTGCGATGTAATCTTTGCGCTGCTCTTTAGTGTAGATTTTGCTAAGCACGGCGTGTAGAGCAGAAGATATTATAGGGTTTGGTTTAAAACTTAGATCTATCATATGAGCTGCAACTTCTGGACTTTCCTTTGAAGCATAAGTTAGTAATGTTTGATGCAGCTGCCCTTCCATTAGTTTATCCTTAAATTGTGGAAAATTTTTATCTAAATGAGTAATTGCCTCTTTATCTCTCTCATCAATAGCTTCTTTAAAGATTTTAAGTATTGTTCTAGTGGTAAAAAATTGAGGTCTTAAATTAGGTGCTGTTTCTCCATGTTTATTTGTTGCTTTAATATTAGCCCCTTTTTTCAGCAGTATTTCGACAATTTTTTGCTCTTGCTGATTTTGAGTAGTAGCGTAGAGTAGGTAGGTGCGACCAAGTTTATCTGTTGCCTCAAGATTTATCTTTTTTTCTAGCATTATTTTGACAATGCTTGGCTGGTTTTGACTGATAGCGTAGTGTAGGCAGGTTTTCCCATCTTTATCTGTTGCTTTAATATCGGCCCCTTTTTCTAGCATCATTTTGACAATTTCTGGTTGGTTTTGATTAATAGCGTATTGTAGATAGGTTTTTCCATCTTTATCTGTTGCCTCAAGATTCACTCCTTTTTCTAGTATAATTTCGACAAGCTTTTTTTCACCTTTATCAATAGCATGGTGCAAATAGGTTTTTCCCTTTTTATCGGTTAACTCAGCATCGGCCCCTTTTTTTAGCAGTATTTCTGTAATTTTTGAACGAGTTGAATGAAATGTTTGGTTTGGACTAATAGCGTACTGTAGATAGGTTTTTCCATCTTTATCTGTTGCCTTAAGATTCACCCCTTTTTCCAGTAGCATTTTGACAGTGTCCGACTGGTTTTCAATAATAGCGTAGTGTAGGGCAGTTTTGCCAGAGTTATCTGTTGCCTCAAGATTCACCCCTTTTTCTAGTATCCTTCGGACAATGCTCGAGTGGTTTTCAATAATAGCGTAGTGTAGGGCAGTTTTGCCAGATCTATCTGTTGCATCAAGATTGGCTCCTTTTTCCAGTAGCATTTTGACAGTGTCCGACTGGTTTTGAATAACAGCGTAGTGCATGGCAGTTTTGCCAGATCTATCTGTTGCATCAAGATTGGCTCCTTTTTCCAGTAGTAAGGCGATAATGCCTTTTTGCTTAGTTGATATAACGTAACACAAAGCTGGTATTCCGCCTGTATACTCTGTATTAATATAAGCTCGTTGCTCTAATAGCAACTCTACTATATTTTCTCTGCCACACTCAATGGCATGGAGTAATAGTGGTTTATTGTATTGATCAATATAAGCTTTATCAGCGGCGCTAATGTCAGTAAATTTGCTTAGTAATCTGGCTGCTTTTTTTAAGTAGCCGTTCTGGATGGCCCCCTTTAATGGTTCTATTAATGGTATTAATTGTTTGTATAAAACTCTCTTTTTTAATCTTTTATCATGCAATATTTGGTGATAGGGTTTACTATCTTTGTCTGCTTTGTTCATATTTGCCAGGAAAGCAGTAAGTCTTTCAGGGTTAAGGCCATAAATATCTATTATACATTCAGGTGCAAAAACTTCAGGCATTTCTTTCTGCATCTTGGTTATTGCACGATACATGTCCAGTTTATCTGGTTGATAGTGGCCACTGTTGTTTGATAACAGCGTAATCTTGCCATCGACTATTGTTATTAAACCAGCAGTAATGACTGGCAGGCCGCCAGATAAGGTTCCATGATTCAAGTGGTGTGCTCCGGATGAAATTATATCTGTGTGGGAATCTATATATAGACTTCCATTTTGTGATAAGATAAATGCTTGGGTATTGACTAGGCTCTTAGATGTTTTTCCAATAGTGCTTGCCACTTCAGTTAGATTTGTGAAGCGGTATAACTTTTTATCATCTTTATTGTATTTTAATTTGCGATTTAATATTTGTGAGATATCGTTTGCTTTCATCACTTTCCATGATGGCTTAGTGAGATCTGGGTTTATATGAACACCCAAAAACTGCTCTAATATATAAGAGCCGCCATCAGGATGGGTGGCTGTAAGGTGTAAGGTTTCATTTGGGTTGCTTGTTATGGCTGAAAACTGTTTAGCTAAGTAATTTTCTCCTCTTCTTTCCTGTGCTGGGGAGGTTGGTTTATCGAGTGGTTCAATATAAAGCTCTATATCATCATGTCCTGTAGACTCACTTTTTTTTATGCTGTTGCCGAATAAATAAAATAATTGGACTGCTTCTTTATTTCCTATATCAAAAGCTGATTTTAATAAGCTTTTTCTATATTGAGACTTATATATAGTATCAGTTTCCCTGAAATGCTCACGTGTTTTTTCAATATCAGTGGCATCTGTGATAGAGATGAGAAATTTTTTTATTTTGCCTAGATTGTTATTCTGAATGGCATAGTGTAATGTTTCCATGTTATCCACTTATATATATTTAAAACAATATAGAGAAATATTTCATGGCAAAAAGCTAGCACATCTCTATGTTAGTATATTAAATATATGTCATATAAGTGCAAGAGGAATTTTGGAAGATGGGGCGAGCGACGGGTCTCGAACCCGCGACCTCGAATACCACAAACTCGCGCTCTAACCAACTGAGCTACGCCCGCCATCAACCAGATCGAGATATAAAACATTTTCTAGTTATAAGCAAGCTTTAATTTATCGCTAATGTGACTTAAGCCTGAGGATAGGGAAAATGAGCATCGTTAAATCCATGGCCCTAAGACCTAGAGGGCTGCATTCACATGTTGAATATATTTAATCAAGAATCATATTTACTTAGGGAGGTCATCTTTAATCCACGAGCGGTAATTCACTGCTGGGCCGAAGTAGTTCCCCTGCATATAGTCCACATCGAGGCCCATCAACACTTTGGCGATCTCGCCGTTTTCGACGAATTCAGCCGTTGTTTTCATATTAAATGTTTTAGAGCAATCTAACATCATCTGCACAAAGAAACGATTATCATGGTTGCTGGCTATGTCCTTGATAAAGAGGCCATCGATCTTGATGATATCAGCCCTTAGGGATTGCAATTGTTTGAATGATGTGTAGCCAGAGCCAAAGTCGTCTATGGCGATCTGCGCGCCGAGGCCTTGGATGAAATCAACGAAATAGGCCAGCTTTTTGAGGTCGCGTTGGGCGCTTGTTTCTGTGATTTCAATGATAAGGCGGGAAGCTAGATCAGGATCTTTAAGCAGGGTTTTTGCTTTATCTAGCCAATTTTTATTATCAATCGATGCGCTGGAAACATTCATGCCCAGATAAACACTGGGGGATAGATTCAGCTCTGAGGCAACCATTTCTAATACTAGTTCGTCAACAACATCGATGAATCCCATCTTTTCTGCCACTGGTATGAATGGACCGGCGGATATAATGTTATTTTGGGGCGTGACCAAGCGCAACAGACATTCATGGCCACTGATTTTGCCATTTTTAGTGTTAATAACTGGTTGGAAAGCCAGGCTCAGCCTTTTATCATTTATGGCATCTTGGAAATATGCCCCGAGCTTCATTTCATTGTTTAAGCTGTCGAGGATGCTTTCTGCTTCATCGATAAATATATGCTTATAGTATTCCTGGGTGAATGCTTTGGAAAAGGCTAGGAATGCTTGGTTATATGCATAATGAATGCCTTGGCTGCCGATCATGGCTGTGCCGCATTTATAGGAAATGGAGATGTTGGAATCCCTTATCATTTCATGTTTGCGGAAATTCATGAATATTGAAGATAGATTCCTCGCGAAGACTTCTTTATTGTGCAATGAATGGACCAATAGGAACCTGTTATCGCTGAGCTCTTCGATGGCATAGACATCATCATTTGGAATGGATGTTATATCGGATATTAGCAGGTCTTTCATGTTGTTTAGAAATGACGTGCCCATAATGTCGCAAACAACATATACATTGGATATATAGAGGATGCTTATTGCAATTGGGGAAGAAGTTTTAATGCACAGCTCTTCAATTTTATCCAATGCGTTCTTCTTTATTAAGCTGTATTCATTGATAAATTTTTTAACCATGAAGGTACCTTAGTTATCGCATGGCGAACAACATGCTGCTTTGATGGAAAAGATATGGCAGAATTGGAAAGAAGTCCAACTATTTTTATTACATGGCATAACCGGCACTTTTTTAAGTTATTTAAATGCGCGGCTGAGGTTTAAAACGGTTACAATATGGCTGGCTTCTGCATTTGCTTCCAGTTCATTGAAGAGCTGATGCAGGGCTTTGTTATTTATCTGATGGCCCGGTTTTGACACGGTGATTTTGGCGTTGATGGTGGCGCCTGCCAAAGCAAAATCGCCAATGCAATCAAGCACTTTATGGCGGGCAAATTCATTGTCATAACGCAGACCGCCTTGATTCATTACCCCTGATTCATCAATGCCGATGGTGTTTTCCAAAGAAGCGCCCATAGCCAGGCCTATTTTTTGCATCCTTTGCAGGTCTTTAGCGAAGCCGAATGTTCTGGCGCCTGCGACTATGTCTTCAAATTTATCGGTTGCGCTGTCAAAGGCGAATGATTGTTCGCCGATTGCGTGGTGGTCGAATTCTATCTCGCAGGCGATAGAGAAGTGGTCAGCGGGCTCCATAGTGATAACTTTATCGCCATCGATTACAGTTATGGTGTGGGGCAGGTTAATGGTGTGGCGAGTGGAGTTTTGTTTCTTTATGCCAGCGTTTTTTATATTTTCGACAAAGACTTGCGAGCTGCCATCCATTATCGGCACTTCTTTGCCATCGATCTCGATTAAAGCATTGTCAATTCCGCATCCCCACAGGGCAGCCATGAGGTGCTCAATGGTCATCACCTTCACATTATGTTGATTAGCGATGACGGTGCACATGGTGGTTTCCACCACTGCGTCATAGCTGGCGGGAATGATGTTGTTAGCGGTTAAATCAATGCGTTTGAAAAGGATGCCATGGTTAGCAGGGGCAGGGCATATATGCAAAGTGGCTGCATTGCCGCTGTGGACAGCGATCCCTTGCATGGTTATCTTTCTTGCTAAAGTTTGTTGCTTTGCCATTATGATTTCCCTTTTGTCTGTCATAAGCACAGTATATATCCTAGTGCTATAGGTGATGCAAATAACAGATTGCCACAAAGTGTTACAAGGAAAGTCAAGCATCCTTCTTGACTGCAGCACGCTTTATGTTTACATATTTAATATGCTGCTGCAGTCAGAGCTGTCTTGGGGTTAAACTTCTAGGACCTGGATTGATTGCATTTGCATATAAGAATAACTGAATTTTATCAATTAAGGTGAATCATGCAGATTGAATTTATTAAACATACCGGATCGAAAATTGTTGCTAATGCTGTTGTTTATTTTGTGGATGATAGCAAGAGATTAGGATCATCATTGCAGATTGTTGATGCGGGGAAAGATATTAGCAAAGCAATTGCGCAATCTATTCATTTTGATTGGAAAGAGGCCCAACATCTGCATGTGGTGGCCCCTAATTATGCCGAGGTTGGACATTTGTTTATCATAAGCGTTGGCAATAAAGAAGCTGTCAGCCATGCCGGCGCTCAGCGCGTTGGTGCCAAGATCGCAGACCTGCTGAATCAGTATAAATTAGAGAGTGCTAAATTAGTGATTGATGATGCCTGGGGGGATGATGGCAAGTGTATGTGGGCTTCATTGCTTTCTGGGGTTAAGCTGAAGAACTATAGTTTTGATAAATATTTTATCGCTAAGAAAGAAGAGCGCAGATTATCTTTGCATAAGGTGGAAGTGCTTTCTTCGATGGCTGATAAGTTATCTGCATCATACAGCCGTCAGGATATTATAGCCGAAAGTGTGATTAAGGTTCGTGATTTGGTGACAGAGCCGGCCAATGTTCTTTATCCATCTGCATTTATGGAGTGTTGCTTAGCCTTAAAAGAGCTGGGAATTAAGGTTACTGTTCTGTCTGCGCAGCAGATGAAAGAGCAGGGTATGGGGGCGATTATTGGCGTGGGGCAGGGAAGTGTTTACGAGCCATATACTGTGATTATGGAGTGGAAGCCGGAAGGGGCCAGCGATCAAACCATAGCTTTGGCAGGAAAGGGCGTGTGCTTCGATACTGGCGGACTGAACATAAAATCTTCAGCCAGCAATATAGCTGATATGAAGGATGATATGGGTGGTGCGGCAGTGGTGTTTGGCACCATGCAGGCAATTGCAAAGCAGCAGTTGAAAGTTCATGTTGTTGGCATCCTTGGATTGGTGGAGAACGCCACTTCTGGCAGTGCTCAGAGGCCAAGTGATGTGGTTAACACTATGTCTGGCCAGACGGTTGAGGTTGAAAACACTGATGCTGAAGGGCGCTTGGTGTTGTGTGATATAATGTGGTATGTGCAAAAACACTATAACCCATATTACCTGATAGACATCGCCACCTTGACTGGGGCTGTGGTTATTGCCCTGGGTGAAGGGGGATATGCCGGATTGTTTTCAAATGATGATGAGATGGCTGAAAGATTGCTTCAATTGGGCAAAGACACGGGCGAGATGTTGTGGAGATTGCCTTTGGCAGAACATTACGATAAGCAAATAGATTCAGAAATAGCAGATATGAGGAACACCGGAACTTGGCGTGGGGGAGGTGCAACCATAGCGGCACAATTCTTGCAGCGCTTTGTGCAAAGTGGGCGCAAATGGGCGCATATAGATATTGCTAACGTTGCTTGGAACAAAAAAGGAACCCCGATCGCGCCTAAAGGGGCAACTGGATTCGGTGTTAGTTTGTTGGAAAGGTTTATAAAAGAGCTTAGCAGGTAGGGTTCTTTTGGAGGCACAAAAAATTGAACCTAATTCAAGGTGTTTTCCAGCTTTGGCCGGGGGATAGCACCTTGAATTTTTCATTTGATATATGGTTGGTTTTCAGGGCCGCTGTTAAATCTTTCAATGGATCGGTGTATTCATCATCAGTAAGTTCGAAGGTGTCGAAATGTATTGGCACGGCATAATCACTTTGCAAGATCTTAAAGATCTCCACTGCTTCGGCAGGAGAGGTGTGCATATGCGAGAAAAACCAACTTGGTTTATAAGCGCCAATTGGCAGCAAGCTCAAACGGAAATCACCATATTTTTTCTTAATTTCATGGAAGATTTTTCCATCAGAAAAGCCAGTGTCGCCGGCGAAATATATGTTGCTGTCTTTTTGGGATATAACAAAACCTCCCCATAATGAGGTGTTCTTATCCAAAAGATATCGGCTGGACCAATGATAAGCAGGAACAAAGTTATAGCTTATGCCGTCGGAATTTTTGCCTTCCCACCAATTAAGCTCGACACAATTGTTGGGGGTTGATTGGCAATAATCGATATATCGGCTGACGCCAAGGCCCATGATTAACAAAGGCTTGTGGATTTCGCTTAAGGTTTTTAAACTTGGCAGATCGAGGTGATCATAATGAGAATGAGAAATCAGTATAACGTCGATGGGTGGCAGGTTTTGCATGGTAATGCCTGGGTAAATAGAGCGCTCAGGCCCCAATTTGCCAAACGGGCCTGCATGGGAAGACCAAATGGGGTCTGTAAGAATGTTTTTACCGCCTGTTTGCAGAAGTGTGGTGGAGTGGTTGATGTAGGTGAGAACTAGGTCTTGCCCATAAACTCTGTCGTTGATGGCAACTGGTTGGTTAGGGTTTTGTGCAGGAAGTTTAGGCCAAGCAGGATTGCTACGTGTTAATTTCCATTTTATGAAATCAATGAAATCCGGGTCGCCAGATTTATATGGGTTATGGTATTGCTCGTGCCGTAACCCAATAAAAGAGGCGATTAATAAAGATAAGACAAAAATAAATTTAAGAAATTTCATTGATTTACAGTTTATGATTTCACTAAATATCAAATAATAATTTCTCTGGGTTTTCAACTAACTCTTTTATTTTTATCAAGAAGGTAACCGCTTCTTTGCCATCGATCAGACGATGATCGTAGGAAAGGGCGATATACATCATCGGGCGAATCTCGACCTGGCCATTAACAGCCATTGGCCTTTGCACGATATTATGCATGCCCAATATGCCTGATTGCGGTGGGTTGATTATGGGAGTTGATAATAATGACCCATAAACACCGCCATTGGTTATGCTAAATGTGCCGCCCATCATATCTTGCATGGTCAACTTTCCTTCGCGAGCTTTTTTACCCAAAGAAACAACTTCCTTTTCGACTTCTGCGAATGATAGTTTATCCGCGCCACGCAACACTGGCACCACCAGCCCCTGCTCGGTGCCAACAGCAACTCCAATGTCGTAGTATTGTTTATAGACGATGTCGTCGCCATCGATTTCAGCATTAACAGAAGGAATGGCTTGCAATGCGGCAACCACTGCTTTGACGAAGAAAGACATGAAGCCTAACTTAACGCCATGCTTTGCGTGGAATGATTCTTGATACATCTTGCGTATGCGCATAGCCTCGGTTAGATCAACCTCATTAAAGGTGGTGAGAATGGCAGCTGTGTTTTGTGAATCTTTAAGGCGTTGGGCGATTGTTTTACGAAGCCTGGTCATCTTCACCCTTTGTTCACGTGCAACCGAAGTGTTAGCAACGACATGTTGCGCTGAAAGTGGCAGAACATCTTCCTTCATAACCATGCCTCGGCGGCCAGTGCCGGTGATTGAGGCGGTGTCGATGCCTTTATCGGCGGCGATTTTGCTGGCAGCAGGAGATGCTAGAGGTGCAGCAGCTGGTGCTTGCATTGGTTTAGCTGGAGCTTCTGTAGGAGATGCTTTGGCTTGGGAAACGGCGCCTTCTTCGATTGATCCAAGAATGTCGCCCATAGAAACTGTGTCGCCTTGTGGATGAGAAATTGCGGTTATCACCCCATTTGCAGGAGCGCTGACTTCAAGGGTAACCTTATCGGTTTCCAATTCCAGCAATAATTCATCAACCTTGACTTGATCGCCAACTGACTTATGCCATTTAGCAATAGTTGCTTCGGTGACCGATTCTCCCAATGAAGGGACTTTAATTTCAACAGCCATTTCATACTCCTTTAAAATTGAAATTTATTTAAACACTGCTTGCAGAAAATCATTCTGCTGCGCTAAATGAGTTTTCATATAACCAGTCGACGGGGAGGCAGATTCTTCCCGACCGGCATATGTTATATCTTGATTCTGGTGATTTATTTGCTTCATCACGGCCTTTAGTTTATGGTAGACAAAATTGTATGCACCCATGTTTTTATGCTCTTCCTGGCACCAGGTTATGGTGGCATCAGGGTGTTTTTTTAACAAGGCAGACAACTCTGTTTGTGGGAATGGATATAGCTGCTCGAGGCGTATTAAAGCAACATCCTTGATTCCCAGCTCTTCACGTTTTTCTAATAGATCATAATAGACTTTTCCGCTGCAAAGGATCAGTTTATTAACTTTATTACCGGTTAATGTGGTGTCGGTTATAACAGGCATGAAGCTTGTTCCTTCTTGCATGTCGGCTAATGTGGAGAGTGGCTTTCTTAGCAAAGATTTTGGTGACATTATCACCAAAGGTTTGCGGAAGTTGCGATGCATTTGCCTTCTGAGGGCGTGAAATAAAGAAGCCGGGGTGCTGCAGTTTAACACCTGGATGTTATCCATTGCGCAAAGTTCCAGATATCGTTCCAATCTGGCTGAACTGTGCTCGGGCCCCTGCCCTTCATAGCCATGAGGCAGAAGCAGCACCAGGCCGCTCATGCGTAGCCATTTTACTTCACCAGGTGCGACATATTGATCGACCATCATTTGGGCGCCATTGGCAAAATCGCCGAATTGCGCTTCCCATATGGTTAATGTTTTTGGGTTGGTTATGCTGTAACCATACTCAAAGCCCATAACAGCTAGTTCAGAAAGATTGCTGTTATAGATCTCTAGTTTCCCAGGCGCATCGATGTTGTTTAAAGGGCAATAGCGAGCTTCGTTTTCTTGATCCACCACAACTGCATGGCGATGCGAGAAGGTTCCACGTTGAGCATCCTGCCCGCTCATGCGGATGTTATAACCTTCTTGCAGCAGTGTTGCCATGGCAAGAGCTTCTCCGGTTCCCCATTCAAAGGCTGTATCAGTTTTGATGGTTTCTTTGCGAGATTGTAACTGGCGAGCTATTTTGCTGTTCAGATTAAATCCAGCTGGAACTTCACTGATAAGGTTGGCCAATTTTTTTAAAGTGGCAACGGAAACACCGGTTTTTGGTTGGGTTGATATGCCCTCAGGAGTGCTTGCCTTCATACCACTCCACACTCCTTCTAACCAATCAGCCTTAGCTGGTAGATAGGTTTGAGACTGGGCTAATTCATCTTCTAAATGTTTTTGCACGGTGGCTTGATAGCTTTGATAATCAGCATCGCTTATTATGCCTTCTGCCAGCAAGCGCTTAGCGTAACTGCGTCGAGGTGATTCATGTTGGGCGATAACTTTATACATGTTTGGCTGAGTGAACATTGGCTCGTCGCCTTCGTTATGACCATGTTTGCGATAGCAGATTATGTCGACCACAATGTCTTTGTTGAATTTAGCACGATAGTCGATGGCTAATTTGCTGACAAATAAGTTAGCTTCAATGTCGTCACCGCTTACATGTAAGATTGGTGCTGCTATAATTTTAGCGACGTCGGTGCAATATCGGCTGCTGCGACAATCAGTTGGATTGGTGGTGAAGCCAACCTGATTGTTAATAATTACGTGAACAGTGCCACCTGTTTGATAGGCTTTTAATTGACTTAGAGATAGGGATTCTGGCACAGATCCTTGGCCTGAAAAAGCAGCATCTCCATGAATTAATATAGTAAGTATTTCTGAGCGGGTGGTGTCGCCTGTCATATCTTGCTTAGCTCGAGCTTTTCCTAAAGCCACGGCGTTGACCAACTCTAAATGTGATGGGTTGGGCAAGAGAGAAAGGTGAACGGTTTTGCCATTGATCACTTTATCGGTGGAAAGACCCATGTGGTATTTCACATCTCCTGGGATTTTTAGCTCAGCAGGGAAGCAGCTGCCGCCGGCGAATTCTGCAAACATAGAGCGATATGTTTTTCCCATAACTCTGGTTAGAACGTTAAGGCGCCCGCGGTGGGCCATGCCCAGAACAACTTCTTTACCATTATGATGGGCGTGCTGGTTGATCATGATGTTGAGTGCGGCTATCATTGCTTCACCACCTTCGATGGAAAAGCGCTTAGCCCCTGGGAACTTCTTGTGCAAGAACTCTTCGAACATTTCAGCCGTTGCCAGGTCGAACAACGCTTCTTTGGATTCGTTGTTATTTATTCCGAAGTTTCCACCTGATTGCTCAAGATATTCCTGCAGCCACTGTCTCTCAGCTGCATTTTCTATGTGGCAGAATTCGGCTCCAATTCTGTTGGCATAAACTTTTTGCAACATAGAGACGGCATCGCCCAGGCGGGCTTTATCTAGACCTAAAATGCCATTCATAATGATTGGGTCATTTAGTGATTCATTAGAAAGACCATAATGCTCGGGGCTTAATTCTGTGGCTGGGGAGGCAGGTTGCAAACCCAAGGGGTCGTATTGGATGGCGGTGTGGCCAAATTGACGATATGCTGACACCAATTGCACAGCAGCCAAACTGCGATTGATAATGCCATCATCTGTGATTGCTGATGGAGCGGTTAGGGAGGGGGTTGGATTGTTATGCCCCACGATCTTATGCTGGCATGATTTCCATGGCGCTTCGGTTACGGCTGCTTTTGGTGCTATTTTTCCGAAGTCAGAAAAAAAGCTATGCCAACTTGCATCAACGCTCTGTGGGTTTTCCAGGAATTGTCTGTATAATTCTTCAATGAAAACAGCATTGGCGCCGAATAGAGGTGAGTTTTTCATAACATTATTTACAATTATTTACCATGCCTATGTTTTTAACCATAACTGTTGATAAGTAAAGCTTTTTTTCCATCATATGCCCTTATATTGGGTGCTGCGTTCGCCTTTGCGCTTTTTTTCTTTTGTGGCGAAGCTCTTAGTTGGAGTTCTGGCCTTTTCTTTGCTTTTAGACGCTTTTGTTGGCTGCATTTCTTTTTTTAATGGCTCAGGGGGGAGATATAAGTTAGAGTAAGCTTTGCTCGAAAAGCCATAATATATAGCAGTACCACTGTTGCTTAGATGGCCTTTTAAACTTTCCATCTTGGTTGCTTTTCTTATGGGGGGGATGGTTTCAGTTAAAACTTTGTTATATATCTTCTTGCACTCAGTGACGCTTTTACCCTGCTTGATTGCGGCGATGGTGGCTTTTTCAGCGACCAACCTTTTATATAGCTGAGCCGTTGAGGCTATGTCCACACAACCAAGTTGATACCTGGCTGATTCTATGGAGTTAACAAATTTAACCTTTCTATTATATTTATCATTCTCTTCAAAAGATCCTCCTATAAGGGTTACTGCCCCAGCAAGAGCTGAGCACGCTATGGATACTGGGTTAAATGAGATGAGCGCAGCAGCGGATGAGACGGCCATGCTGGGGGTGGATACGCCCCTGAAAACCGCCATTTGCAAAGTTGATGCTGGTTTTGGTTCTGGAGAGAACTTAGGGTTTTTGAGTTTCTTGCATTGCCCTTCGGGCAATATTTCTGCCAATTTAGTTCGTATGGATTGGTTTGATAATGACGATTGGTTTGCTTTAGCCATTATTAGCATTTTGTTCAGGACGGTATCGGCCTTGACCATTTGCTTGTGCTTATAAAGATTGTGCCCATTAATTGCAACGGCGGCGCATATTGCCCCACCCATCACGACGACAAGGGGAATCCCCTGCCCGGCAACCGCCACGGAGCCGTATGCAGTTATTGCGGTGAAAATCGTGCATCCATGGGAAAAGTTTGAGCTGGTTAGAAAGCTTGTTACGCTGCTGTTAGCGATATATTTTGCGATTCTTGTTGGCCATGAATTGCTTGTAGGGTTGCCCTTATATATAATTTTACTTAGGCGTGCAATTATTGTTGAGGTGTATTTCAGTCTTTCAAATATGGTGGCGATCTTGTCAAATTGCCCAAATATATTCATCTGTTATCTCTTATGATGCGATTATGCGTTGAATAACAACTGATCTTACCTGATGATATGTTAAAACCTTGTTAAGAGGCAAGGCATTTCTGTAACATTATCTCGAATCTTTGGTTATGTATGTTTGTCAGGCCTGGGAATTTCGATGAAAGCCATAAGGAGGTTGCATCATCAGATGTTGCTGTTCTTGTTTTTATGAGGGCGCGAGAATCCTTATCCCACGAAAGAGATTGTTCTTGCCAGCAGCGTTGCAATGTTAGAAATAATTCGCCATATTGAAATTCTTTCCCGGCTTCTAGGGTTATGGGTGCCGATGGTTTGCCCAAGCGTTTGTCTAATATAACGATTTGCGCGGAATAGGTGATGTCACCTTCAATGTTTGAGGGGGAGAACATGTCAGAGTCCAATATTTCACCAAGGTCATCTTTCTTATCAGACTCATCACTTTTTCCTGTTAGTAGATCAAAGGGAGAAAAGGCGTTGCTGGGTGATGCGCTGCTGAAAAAGATGGCGGTGTATAGTAAGAAAATTAGCAATCGAGAAGAAGACTGCACCTTAAGTTTTGAGACGATTTTATGGCTCATAAGCTTATTTACTGGATTTGTTGCTGGTGGAGCCAAACATAAATTTACCCAAAAGCTCTTCCAAGTTGATAGAAGCTTGAGTGAACTGCATGCTGTTGCCTGGATGCAATGTGTCTGTATCGGCGCCCGGAGTTACAGCTAGATATTTTTCACCAATTAAGCCGCTAGAGATGATTGCAACGGAAGAATCGGTGGGTAATTCTACTTCGTGCTGCACAGAAAAGCCAACTTTAGCTTTGTAAGTGCTTGGATCGAAATGTATGTCTGTGACTTGACCGACGTCAACGCCGCTGATTCTGACTTTGCTGCCAACATGGATGCCATCGGCATTGGTGAAGCTGGCGGCAAGGGTATATCCTTTTGGAGTTTTATTGACACTACCGCTTTGATATGCAACCACCACACATCCTATGGCGATAAATAAAACCATTATACCAACTACTGTCTCGAGAATATTTTGATTCATTTTTTTTCTCCTTGCAAATGTTTGACTTGATTGTAGGTCCATCTTTCATAATCGCCCGTAACTTCGCTGGGGGATTTGGATGATGGATAATAGGCGCTTTTTGTTCCGGTGAGGTTAGGTCTGTGTGCCTTCTCCCATCGCAGACGCTTATGTTTTTTTGGCAATTCATCGCTTTGATAGTGCAACCAATTGAACCACTGCCCAGGAATTTTAGAAGCTTCAATGCAGCCATTGTAAATCACCCAGCGGTCTTTGCGGCCAAAGAAGCGAGCTGGCTTCTTGCTTTCATAGTAGGAATTTCCCAATTCGTCATGGCCAACGAGTTGACCGTGTAGCTTTGTTTTAATCCATATTATCAGGCGTATCATACAAATCCCTAGTTTATATAACTTGGTACTATGGCTTCCAGAGGGGTTGGCTTTATTCCCAACTCCTTTAAACCATTTTTGCCATGCAATATATTATCATATTTCAACAATTCCACTTGGTCTACTGTAAATATGGGTGATGGTAAATATTGTAACAGGATCGCTGTTAATTTTGCAATGGAAAATGGGATGTGCAAGAAAACCCTATTAAGATTGCTACATCTTACGATATAAGAGATGAGGCTGTATAATGAGTAAATCTTAGGCCCTGCTAGTTCTAGGATTCTGCTGGTTGTGGCTGATGGTTCTATACATAGAGCTAAAGATATAGCCTCGGCAACGTCGGCAACATAAACGGGTTGCATTTTAGCGTGGCCGCCACCAATTAATGGAATGAATGGTGATAGTTTAGAAATCTTATGGAAGAGATTGATAAATTTATCCTCTGGGCCGAACACAACGCTTGGCCGGATGATAATTGCATTGGGATATGCTTGCAGCACCAGCTTTTCGCCTTGCGATTTGCTGGCGGCGTATCTGGAAGTTTTAGCCCTGTCAGTGCCTAAGGCAGACATGTGAACCAAAGATTTAACCCGATGTTTAGAGGAGGATTTGGCTATGTTATGAGCCAGGGTTGCATGAATGCTCATGAATTTATTTTTCTTGTCTTCGAACATAATGCCAACCAAATTGATTACATAATTGGCCTTCGCCACCGCATTATCTATTTCCTGAAGATTGTTTGTGTTGATTTTTAGCAGCGATATTTGCCCTACGGCACCGCATATTTTAACGGATGAATTGGATTCGACATTCCTGCAGGCCAAGATTATCTTAGCGTGAGTTTTTGCAAGCCTTCTTATTAGGTAAGAGCCTATGAAGCCGGTTCCTCCGAATATTAATATGGTGTCTTTACTGGAAATTGTAGCCATAAATTGCCTCCTTAAGCCGCGTCCAATACAACTAAATATCGTCAATAAAATAAAACTCTATTGCAAATTGATGTATACACTATTAGAAAAGATATAGATACTAATTTTCAGTCGAACGCTGTAACAATAAAATAGCAAGGAATCGCAGATGATCAATCAGAATAATTTCCCTTTTGTTTTGCCAGAATTGCCTTATGCCCAGGATGGGTTGGAGCCATTCATCTCTTCGCGCACATTATCGTTCCATCATGGCAAGCATCATAATGCTTATGTGGTTAATCTTAATGGGTTGATTGAGGGTGGCGAATTTGCTTCCATGTCGTTAGAGGAGATCATATTGGCTAGCGCTAAGCAATCGCAACATGCGGCGGTGTTCAACAATGCGGCGCAGATTTGGAATCACAGTTTCTTATGGCATTCTATGCGCCATAACGGAGGGGGTTCTCCATCTGGTTCGATAGCTGCCCAGATTGCCAAAGATTTTGGCAGTTTCGCTGACTTTGTTGACGCATTTAAAAAAGCCGGTGTTTCTCAATTTGGCAGTGGATGGGTTTGGTTGGTGTGGGATGGTTCGCGTCTTAAAGTGACCAAGACAGGCAATGCAGATTTGCCGATGTTGCATAATGAAGTTGCGATACTTACTGCTGACGTGTGGGAGCATGCATATTATCTGGATTATCAGAATCGCAGGCCGGATTATCTCGCCACCTTTATTGATAAGCTGGCTAATTGGGATTTTGCTCAAAAGAACTTTGATAATGTTATTAAATGACCGATATATAGGCAAGGGTAATGAGTTTGAAAGATTTGATGGGTAAGCTGCTTGGTAGCAATAATGCTGCGGAGCAACCAAACAAAGAAACAATAACCACATCGGGCAATTGGTATACTGATAGGTATGAATCGATGCTGGTGCAGAGAAACATTTTTTTCTTGGTGGCGATGATTGCAACTGTTTCCCTTGCCTTTGCAACCTTAGCTGTCAGATATGTGAAGAACACTAAATCGATAGAGCCATTCGTTATAGAGATAGAGGAGAGAACCGGGGTTCCAACGGTTGTGGACCCTGTGACCATACAGGCTTACTCGGCGAATGATGCTGTGGTTCGTTACTTTATCATGAAGTATATAAGGGCGAGAGAGGAATATTTCCCGGCATTGTATAGATATAATTTTGACACGGTGGTCAGGGTTCTTTCTTCCGAATCTGTATATTATAGCGACTATAAACCTAAATTCAGCTTAGGCAATCCGCAAAGCCCTATAAACACCTTGGGTGCGGCATCCAGAGTGGTGTTGTTGAAGTCTATCCTCTTCCCGGCTGCGGGAACGGCGCAAGTTAGGTTTACCATTCAGACAAATGGCGGCAATGGCCCTAGTTCGGCTGATAAGATCGTGTTTTTGCAATATGAGTTTTCTAACATTAATATGAATGAAGATGAAAGGTTGATAAATCCTTTAGGGTTTAGAGTTACCAACTATAAAATAGAAGATGAGAGGCTATAAGATGAATAAGCTATCGAGTTTGTTAATTGTTTTGTTTCTAGGCTTTGCCATTCCTAGTTTTGCCATTTCTCAGCCCATTGCTGTGGACAGCAGGATAAAAACCTTAGTCTATAGCGAGAATGAGGTGTTCAGGGTGGTGATCCATTATGGTTGGCAGACGGTGATAGAGTTCGCTGAGAATGAAGAGGTGCAAACCATTTCGGTTGGTAATAACTATGCTTGGCAGATCACGCCGTTGGATAGACGTTTGTTCATTAAGCCTTTAGAAGAAAATATTTTTACTAATATGACGGTAATTACCAATATGCGGACATATCAATTCGAGATTCAATCTAAAAGTTTTTCTTATGCGCGTGATGATGAATTGGCCCTAGTGATAAGATTCTTCTATCCGGATTCAGAGGATGATAAGATCCTGCCTGAAGTCGAAGAGCGCGTGGCGACAGAACAGATTCCCATAGAGAAGCCATTTAACTATAACTATACTATGAGCGGGCCGAATGCTGTTTCTCTTCTAGAGATTTTTGATGATGGCATAGGAACTTTCTTCAAATTTGATGGAGGTTCATCAAAAGCGATGCCTCGCTTCCAAGTTAAGGATGGCGAGAAGTTGATGGAGCTGACCCCTAGGTATAGAGGGGTTTATGTGTACGTGAATAAAGTTGCGAAAGAGTTCCTTGTTTCTGATAAAAATAAAACTCTGCATGTGTTTAATGAAGATTATGATGGGGCGGTTAAATGAAAGACGAACAACAAAGTTCTTTACAGCCAGAGCCACAGTTGATTTCAGATGCGACTGGTGCGCCGGAAGCTCCTAATCCAGGGGGCAATGCTGCTGATTCTTCTTGGATGGAAAAGATGAATCAAGCCTCTGCTGTTGCTGCATCTTCTCAGCAGAAGAAGTTTATGGTTTTAGGGTTGTTAGCTTTTGTGGGGATAATTGGATATTATCTTATGTTTGGGCGAACCCCAAGTGCAGCGGAAGTTAAAGAGAAGCAAGTTCAGAACTTAGCCCAGAAGAAAGAAGCGGTTGTGAAGAGCGCTATGCCGGTTACTGCCCCAATTCTTTCTTCTTCTGCCCCAACTCAGGCTGTTGAAACGGGATTGCCTGCCTTGCAACAGTTGCAGGAACCTACTCCTCCTGCCCCACCAGTCGCTCCGTTGCCGCCAGTGCCGGCAGCTGTTTTCTCTCAGGATCCAACCCCTCTTGCCCCGCCGACTGCGCCAGTGCCGCCTCCTAGTTCGCCTGGGGCTCCGCCTGTTGTAGTTAGTAGAAGTATTGCCAGTCAGGACCTGTTGAAGACGGATTCTGAGGCTGAGAAGGAAGCCGCCGCTGCTAAGTTAAAAAAGCGAAACTCGGGAGTGATAGTTTTTGGGAGTGGTTCTGGTGAGGATGCTAAAAGTGGAGACGATAAATCTGCGAAGGCAGGAGATAAAACCGCATCTAATGCTGGATTCCTTGGATTTGGTGAGGGTAGTTTTGATAACGTTCAAGTGGCTAAAACTTCAGCCACTCAAGTTTCAGCAACCAGTGTTGGGAATACAGACAACATAATCCTGCAAGGGAAAATGATGAATGCTGTGCTGGAGACGGCAATTAATACTGATCTGCCGGGCTCTTTGCGTGCTGTAATCACTCGGGATGTTTATGCCGAGTCGGGTAATCGTATTTTGGTTCCTAAGGGCTCTAGGGTTATTGGAACCTATGCTAACACCATAGGGTCTGGTCAAACCAGAGTGCAAGTGAAGTGGAGCAGGTTGGTTAGGCCTGATGGGATTGACGTGGCTGTAAGTTCAGCGGGAACGGATAATCTTGGTCGTGCTGGTGTGGTTGGTGCAGTGGATAACAAGGTCTGGGCGCAAATTGGGGCTGCTCTTCTTGTTTCCTATATAATTCCAAGTATAGCGAATAAAGTTAGTGGCGCGGCTGACCAGAGTGTTTCTCAAAGCACATCAACTTCTAACGGGGTTAGTGCTACCACATCAACGGGTAACGCTTCGGCGGTTAGTGCATCTGATGCAACTTCCCAGTTTAGTAATATCGCGCAAAATGCAATTAACAGCGCATTCCCAAGCCAGCCAACTATTACTGTTGATCAAGGAACCTTAATCAATATTTTGGTGCAAGCGGACTTGATCTTCCCTAGTGAAGCTGCGTTAGCTCAGCAAAAGGTGGTGAGATGAATATAACCGCTTTAGAAACTTATCTGGAGCCATTAAAGCAATTGTTTGCTGAAGATGGGGTTAATGAGATATCAATAAACCGACCATTTGAAGCATGGGTGGAGAAAAGGGGGGACATACGTTATGAAAGCGTACCGAGCCTTGACTTTGAGCATTTGAAGGGATTGGCCCTTCTTATTGCACAGTCCACCGATCAAAAGATCAGTGAAGAAAACCCATTGCTTTCGGCCACCTTGCCAAATGGATACAGGGTGCAGGTTGTTGTTCCACCTGCTTGCGAGCCGGGCACCATAGGGTTTTCGATACGTAAACCATCTTCCATGAAATATAGCATAGATGATTATGACAAAATGGGTGCCTTTTCCAATACGGCAATAGAAGAAGTTGTTGATGAAACGAACATCAAGCTTGCTCAAATGATAAAAGATAAGCAGATTAAAGACTTCTTATACAACGCGGTGCTAAGCAAAAAGAATGTTATAATAAGCGGAGGAACTTCCACCGGAAAAACCACATTTACCAATGCCATGCTTCGAGCCATTCCCCATGAAGAGCGCTTGATAACGGTTGAAGATGCTAGGGAGATAGATTTAAACGAGCACCCTAATCGTATGCACCTTTTGGCATCCAAGGGTGGGCAAGGCCGCGCTAAAGTGACGACGCAAGACCTTATTGAGGCGTGTTTAAGGTTGCGTCCAGACAGGATTATAGTGGGCGAATTGAGAGGGGCTGAGGCCTTCAGTTTCTTAAGAGCTATAAACACCGGCCATCCAGGTTCTATATCAACCTTGCATGCGGACACCCCAGCGATGGCTTTAGAGCAGCTAAAGCTTATGGTGATGCAGGCAGGGCTTGGGATGCCACCTGATCAAATTAAAGAATATATATTGAATGTTGTTGATGCTGTGGTACAGTTGAAGCGAGCGGGTAAAGGGAGAAGATATGTTTCAGAGATATATTTCAAACATGCAGGTAGATTAGGTAAGTAAGTTCATATGGTTGATGCATTTAGAAATGGGATGGTGGCATTATTGGCTGCGTTAATGTTAGCAGCGCTGTCTTTGCACATCAGTGGCTTGCTTCTTATTGTTTCCCAATCTGGGGTTGCTGCGCTTAACATCATTATTGTAACTTCTCAGGTTCCTATTGATTTCATAATTCAATATGTTGTTTGGATTAAGGATAACCTAGCCCAACTGACTTTTTCATATAACGATTATTTATTAGCGCGATTTGCAGCGGTCTTGGTGCTTCCTGCGGCTAGTTTTTCATACGCCGTTATTAATTGGCGTTACGAGATATATGAACATCGACCTTTTAAAAAACCGCAATCTGTGCATGGAGATGCCAAATGGGCCAAAGAAGATGTAATTAGAAAGGCGGGATTGCGTTCTAAAAAAGGGATGATGCTGGGGGTGGATAAAAAAGGATATCTTGTTGCGGATGGATATCAACATGCTTTGCTGTTCGCGCCTACGGGATCGGGTAAAGGTGTGGGCTTTGCGGTTCCAAACTGTTTGTTTTGGGGTGGGTCACTTTTTGTGCATGACATTAAGTTAGAGAACTTTGAACTGACTAGTGGCTGGCGCGCTAAAATGGGGCAAAAGGTTTATTGTTGGAGCCCTGCAAACCCAGATGGAATAACCCATTGCTATAACCCGATTGATTGGATAAGCGATAAGCCTGGGCAGATGGTGGATGATGTGCAAAAGATTGCTAACTTGATCATGCCGGAGAAAGAGTTCTGGAACAACGAGGCTCGCTCCCTTTTCGTGGGGATTGTTTTATATTTGGTGGCAGCTCCGGATAAGATTAAATCTTTTGGAGAAGTTGTTCGCACCATGCGTAGTGATGATGTGGTTTATAACCTTGCTGTGGTTCTGGACACTATGGGCAATGATATACACCCTGTTGCTTATATGAATATTGCTGCCTTCTTGCAAAAAGCTGACAAAGAAAGATCTGGCGTTATTTCAACCATGAACTCTAGCTTGGAATTGTGGGCTAACCCCTTGATCGACACGGCCACTGCATCGAGCGACTTTAACATAATGGAGTTCAAAAAAGTTCTTACCACGGTTTATGTTGGCTTGACCCCTGATAACCTTAAGCGTTTGCAGCCATTGATGCAGGTGTTCTATCAGCAGGCTACCGAGTTCTTGTGCCGCAAACTTCCTTCTAAGGATGAGCCTTACGGCGTGATGTTCATGTTGGATGAGTTTCCTACACTTGGTAAGATGGAGCAATTTATGAATGGTATCGCCTTCTTCAGGGGATATAATGTGCGACTTTTCTTGATTATTCAAGATACTGAGCAGCTGAAGGGGATTTATGAAGAATCTGGTATGAACTCATTCCTTTCGAACTCCACCTATCGTATAACTTTTGCTGCTAATAACATGGAGACTGCCAACTTAATATCACAACTGGTCGGCAATAAAACGGTGGATCAAGTTTCGGCAAATAAACCTAAATTCCTAGACTTCAACCCTGCTTCTCGTTCTTTGAACGTTTCTCAAACCCAAAGAGCTTTGCTTCTGCCGCAAGAGGTGATTGCCTTGCCGCGGGATGAGCAGATACTGCTTATCGAATCGTGTGATCCGATAAAATCTAAAAAGATCAAATATTATGAGGATTCATTCTTCAGGAAACGCTTGTTGAAGCCTATAGCTGTTCCGCAACAAGAGCCTTATGACCCACGCAAGGCGAAGAATGATATGGAGAGCAAAAGAATAAAAGAAGAAAGCCAAGAAAGCCAAGAGAGCTAGAGTTAGGTTAAGAGATCTATGTTACTTTATGAACAAATTTCCAACGACACTCTGTTGGCACAAAGGCTGTGCTTTTATCTGAAAAACGGCGTTATTGAAAGCGAAAAAGAATCAGTTCTGCAGAAACTTCATGTTTTAGCAGCGAGCGACAGCTTAAGAATTAAGACGATCATTGCCCAATCTTTATGCGACAGCCCAGATCTGCCTGTGGAAATAGTTATGATGTTGTGCCGGGATCAGATGCCTGTTGCAGCACCTTTATTACAACACTCGCCGCAATTGATTGAAGAGATCCTTATTGCATTGATTAATGAATTTAAAGTGTCTGAGAAATTAGTGTTGATGGCTAGAAGAAAAGATATAACCACACAGCTTGCAAATTTGCTGATCAAATTAGGAAGTGCGGAGGTTATATTCGAGTTGATCTGCAATAAGTGCTTTATAGCAAGCAGTTCGCAAATATCCAATATAATTAAGGCTCATGCCCACAACCGAACTTTAATTGACGAAGTTATAGAGCGGCAGAATTTCGATGAGATGGAATGGCAATGTGTGTTATATAACTTAAATTCCCATCTGAGGCAGGGGATATCAGTGCTGATATATAATAAGTTGAACTTAGAGGTTTCGCAATATTGTGATGTGCAGCAGCACCTCTTGTCTATGCATAGCATTAGGATCCAGCAACATTTAGATGTGTTGTATGCCAAGGGTAAGTTGGATGGAGCGACTCTTTTCCGACTGCTAAAAGATGGCGAAGTGTATGGATTTGTTTTCGGTGTTGCGAAGCTTGCCGAAGCTTCCTTTTCTTATGTCAGACGAGAATTGATAGAGAAATGGAATGAAGGTTGCTTCATGCGGATTTATTATTCAGCCGGGCTGCCTGCTGAAAGTTATGATGTTGTGCTGGTGCTGTTTGAAGAAATACATCAAAAGAAGTATGAGCATAAATTCTCTGTTAAAGAATGCCTCGCCTTGATCGATGCAAAATTGGTTGAGATGCAGGTGGAATTAGGTTGATATGAATATAAGTATAGGATGGGGTTATGGAGTGGGATGTGATGTTTGCGGCTATTAAAGAATACACAGGGCATAATCAGTATGATAAAGCCCTGGAAGTGCTGAGTCGTGAGGTGGAGGCCATAGTTGGCGAGTCGCTGGATATACCTAGCAAAATCAAAGAAATGGATAAGGATAGGGCATACGCGCAAATATTTTACGGCATGGCTTTGATAGGTTTAGGCAGGAAGGGTGAAGCTTTCAGTATGCTGCAAGGCCTGGCACGCAAGCTTTATATCACGGAAATGTATGAAGAATCGGAGGTGTGCGACCTGGTTTTATATAATGCAGGGGATAAAGATATTGCGACGTTAGATAGGGTTATGTTGTATTCCATAAGATATCCAAAGGGAAGGGACAGGCTTACGAAAGCTGATCAATGTGCGGGGGATGCGGCTAATTTCCTTAATGTTGTTCATGGCAGGGACAAAGCATTGCTTAGTTATCACATTAGAAGAGTTTCCTTGTCTTCATTAAATTGGGAATCGAATAAAAGATTGGGCAGCGGAAAGGAAATAACGGAATGTTGGGCTAATGAAGGTGTTAATGAAGCCTTTGTATACCAACAAAGTTGCATTGAAACAACAGAAGATAGGTTGGACTATCTTGACACACATCGCATTTGGGGTGAGAAGCTTGAAGCCAGCATTGATAAGAATGCAATGAAAAGAAGGGTGCGCCAACGGTTAAATAACAAAATCAGATTAGGGATAAGTTCTACAGGATTTAGAGATAATCATATAGGGCATTACATAATGCCCCTGGTTGAGAATATAGATAAAGATAAATTTGAAATCTATTGTTACAGCCATTGGCCTAAAAAAGGCTGCTCTTTGAAGAGCAAATTTGAAGAGACTGTAGATGATTTTAAAGAATTTGCAGTGAGGCAACCTCATCAAGAGGTTGCGCAGGTTATGGCAGATGATTGCCTAGACAGCTTGATTGAAGTTGGGCATTGGAGCTTCAGGGCAGAAGTGATTGCTTATAAACCAGCCCCCGTTCAAATTTCTTGGTTAGATTATCTTCATTCAATGGGTTTGCCAACGGCGATAGATTATATAGTGATGGATCCATATGTTATGCCTGAAAATCCAGGCTTGTTAATTGAAAAGCCCATTGTTCTGCCAGATGTTTGGATGGTTATGGATCGGCCTGGGTTTGCATATGTTCCCATTACCAGCTCTACCCCAGAAGATAGAAAGGGTTATATCACCTTTGGCACGATGAGCAGGCCGCATAGGTTCACAGAGGAAACCTTCAAAGTGTGGGGCGGGATCATGAGCATGGTTCCAAATTCGAGATTCATATATATAAGGCCAGAAGCGACATCAAAAATATTGCAGGATAACTTCTGCAAGAATATGGAGAAATATGGGATTAGCCGAGATCGCATCTCGTTCATTGCCACACCCGTTAACTTCATGGAACATTTCAATGAAATAGATATAGCTTTGGACACCTTTCCTGATATAGGAAACACCACCACCTGTTATACTTTATGGATGGGATTGCCGCTGGTGACATTAGTGGGGCCATGTTTCTTTGAGCGCGTGAGTTACAGCGCTTTGATGAATTGTGGCTTAGGGGACCCATGCGCTTTTAGTTTGTTAGAATATCATAACATAGCCCTTGGTTTAGTGGCAGACAAAGAAAGGCGCCGGCATATAAGGAATAACTTACGCAGTTGGATTTTGAATGGGCCATTAGGGCAGCCAAAAATGTTTGCCGATAGCATGGGTGAAGCCATTGCTGATGTTTTGGGTAGAAGTTAGTTAAAAATTAAGCTGTTGCTTTGGCAGAGGATGGAATCTTTGCATCGGCGTCTCTGATATATATAGGGGAGGGGCTATCTATGGCACCACCTGTTGCCATTCTTGCTAAAGCTTGCATCCCAACATTATGGGCTGAAAGAATGGGGTAGCTGTCATGAGTGTTGGTGATTATGATGGAAGCTTCAGCTGCTTCTTCAGGTGATATCAATTTAGGGGGGCTTATTGGGTGGATATGCCCATTAATATTACTGAAGCTTTGGCTGTAAAACTGATCGCGGCCGGCATTGAGGGCTATCATATAATCATCACCTTCGCCTGTGGTTGCAATTGCTTCCAGAGTGCTTATGCCAATTATAGGGCAGCCTAAGGCGATGGATATGCCTTGCGCTGCGGCCAGGCCAATGCGAATGCCGGTGAAACTGCCAGGCCCTATAGAAGCAGCAATTGCCCCTATATCAGAATATTCATATCCATGAGCAGTTAATATATCGCTGATGGATGGAATAAGCTGCTCTGCTTGGCAATGAGGCTGCTGCTGATGATAAGTGGCGATCAGCTTCCCATCTTTAAACAGGGCTAAACTGAAGGGGCCGACCGTGGTTTCAATTGCAAGTAACAGGCTCATTTAGAATTGCGTCTTGGATCATCTTTAAGCACCACGTGGCTGACAACCTTGCTGACGCCGTTAACCAGACTTGCTGTTTGCTCTGCTTGGTCTAGCTCTTCTTGATCCTGAGCGATGCCGGTTAAGAAAACTACTCCGTTATTCACCTCGACGGAATAGTTAACGGATTTGAGTTTTTTATTAAAGAATAATTTACTGCGCACATGGGTGGCGATCCATGAATCTTTGATATGGGTGCCTAGGCTTATATTATCAACTTCGATCTCGTTGAGAACTTCGCGCACTCCGGGCACTTCCCAGGCTATTTTAACTGCCTGCGAGGCATATTCCATGCTTTCCACGCTTCCGGTGAGCAACACTCTGCCTTCAATAGAATTTGCCGACACTTTGGTGAAAATGTTTTTGAATGATTCCTTTGAGAAACGAGTCCTTATTTTATTGTTTATAACCACGTCATCCACAATTTCTCCCACCCTTCTTTCTTCCGCTGCAGACCTGCCGGCTGTTACCGTGGTGGACATTGCCGTGACGGGCAAACAACCTGTTAAACCAGTTGAACACAATGTGATCGCGGTTATGGCGCAGTATAGATATTTATTATTTCTCATTTTAAACTCCTTTAGCAAAGGTTCGTGCGTTGATTTCATTTCTATCATAGGATGATGGTTTATGCATCTTGTTTTTAGTTATTATAGAAAACGAGTGGGTGATAAGTCTATTATTTAAAGGCTTTTGCAACAGCGCTATTAAGTCATAACTCATTGCCACCATGAGCTTTCGCTCTCTCTTCTGCCTTACCTCCGACCTTTTCGACAAAGCTTTGATGATGGTGTGATTTAGTGGTTGATCTGATAAATTCTCGAATCTCTTCTGTTGGTGCTAATTGTAAAGGCGTGTTCCCTTCATTGTTTGCAATAGTAATATCGGCCCCATTTTGTATTAATAAACCCACCTGTATCATATTACGATCGACGGCATAGTGCAATGGAGTGTTGCCTCTTTTATCTTTAATATTAACAGCAGCACCCTTTTCTATAAGAAGTTTAGCGACATGAACATCGGAGCATAGATGTAATGCAGTTATTCCGAAATCGTCTGTAATATTAATATTGGTCCTATTTTCTATAAGGAATTCAGCTATTTTAGTCCTGTTATTGTCTAAAGCCGCAAGCAATCCGGTTCTTCCATAACGGCTCTTAGTATCCACCTCAAATATATTATTTTTTATTAAATATTCAACCAAATCCTGATCACCTGAATCAATAGAAATATCCAATAAGTTCTGCTGCCATTTGTTCTTGGCCTCTCTGTCAGCGCCATTTTCTATAAGAAATTTAACTATATCAGTTTTTCTTTCTTTAGCAGCTTTAAAAACAAGGGGGGTTTCGTCAGGGTCATCACATTTGAAGTTTGGGTCGCCTCCTTTTCCAATTAAAGATCGTAAAGCATCAAGATCTCCCATTGCCACAGCTTGTTGCAAAGGGTGCCCCCAGTTTTTTATAAATTGTTTTAACTTTCCATCTTTAGCTTTATTTATGCTGCTTTGTAAGAAGAATGGATCGATTTTTTTATAAGTTAACTTGCTCAGTAATTCTTTATCATCTTTTTCAGCTGCAACTTCCACTGCTTTTGCCAGGTAATACTGATTGTCTATATGGGGCAATAACTTATCCACCATCTCGTATTGGCCTTTTTGCGCTGCAAGCAGCAACTGTGGCCCGGTGTATTTTTTGCCCTCAATGCCCTCTAAAATTTCGTCGAACAATAGCTTTCCATGTTCTATGGCACTTGACAGCGCTTCCCTGCGCCCCCATTCATCAAGGGTGCCCAGCAGATCTCCGGCGGCGACAAAGTTGTTGCGCTGAATCAGGTCATCGATGCTTTTAACAGCATCAAGCAGCCTAACATCCTCTTCGTTAAGCCAGCCTTTATCAGCCTTATAATCTAAATAAGCCTTGCGGCTGTATGTGATTGTTTCAGGATGAAATTTCTCCATATCACCCTGCAGGAGCATATCTTTATGTGGATGAGTCTCGATAAATCTAAGAGACCTAGGCAAGATTCTGGTTTTATAGTAATCTTCCAACGGGTTGATGGCTTCCCTGATATGCGGCGGCAATTCGCCTCCGTAAGAAGCAATAACCTGATGCAAATACACAACAAATTCTGCATGATGATTTATTTGTGAGTACAACGTATTGGCATGTAACACTACTGTGAAGATTTTATAAATAGATGGGTCTTGCTCAGAAGATGCCACGATATCATCCACTTTATTATAAGGAAAATGCAACATCATAGAATGAAAAGGATTTATGCTTTTGGCTTGCTCCGTTTCGTAAACTTTTTTTAATTTCTGTAAATTATTGAGCGTTTCCTGCATCACTGTCTCGAAATCTTCATTTGCATTATATCGCCCTGGATAGGGATTTGAGCTTTTGTATCTATTTAATAGAAGTTTTTCTCTATGAGATAATTCATGTGCTAAAGTGCTTCGTGTTGATTCTATATCTTCATCCCCAAACATCACCACTTCGCCTTCATAAGTTGCATGTCCCTTTACTTCAGGCACATAAGGAGTATATAGCATCAGCCTTTGATTATATGGGGCATTTAAATTATCTAACGCCAAGGTTTCCAAAAGGGGATATAGGTTTTGATTGTCCGCCAATTCTTTCATCGCCTTATAAGACATATGGCTTGTGTTTATATTCCATGGACCAGATAGCTTAAGGTCAATCTCGATATATCGCCCCATGTCACTATAATAATTCCTATCGTTATTATACCCATAAAGATGTTTATCAAGAACTATCATATCCCGCATCAATATATCGCTGGCAGAGGATGGATTAATCGCCGGATAAATATATTCATCAAGCGCATCAGGCGCTAACCCCAGTGCATATGGCAATCTTTCTGGATAGAAATTGGCAAAGGTGCTGTAATTTTCATTCTGCAAAAACCCTGGAAGGGCATTATTCTGCTCGGGACGGAGATATTTAAGCGCCGATTGAACCTTGTTAAGACGTCAATTAAATTCTTTATTGGACGTATTGTAGAATATATTGGGCCTAGTGTAGGCGGTAAAAGCAAGAATAGAAATAAGAGCAGCGTCGCTGGCAAGCAGAATAACACCTGCAATGCGCTTCCAATTGGATGGATTGTTACCGTTCGGATCCGTTGTTGGTGTTGCCTGCTGTAGAACTTCTTGTTTATCTTGCATAGTGAATCCTGTAAAACTTTGTATATATTAATGATCTATCATATCTCCTCGCCTCTTGGCAACGAAAAGTATTTTATTGGTCGATAGCGCATCCTATAATCTATTAGATATAGTGATATCTCTAAAGACTCTGTCTAGGGATTCATTTAATGCTTGATGAAAATGACGGATGTCTGGCGGCGCTGGTTGCGCTTTGTGGCAGAGGTTGGGTGATGTTTCTTATTAGGTTTAGCGGCTGCGAGTTTCAAAGGGGTTGAAGGGCTCGCATGACCACGATTTCTCCCTTCTAAATTGCGCCAAGTTTTGTGAACCTTGTGGATATAAGGGGTTGCTAAGTGCAGGGTTTTAGAGTGATACCATCCGATTGCCGTCAGCCAATTTCTGCTTTCGTTGTAGTTTGTTTGCAGGAACTCGGCGGCGTAACGCGAGTTGGTGTGAGGGTCAAAGGCGTGCTCCAAGGTGGGGAACTTATGACCGTGGTGCAGAAGGCTGATTTGATTGCAGCCAACATCGATATTTTTCACCCCAGAGCGAAGCTTCATTTTCACAAAATTTATAGCTGAGGTTTGATTTGAGAAGTAATGAGGTTCACCCTTAACATTAACCGCCCATGGCCATGGATACACACGTTTATCTTTTTCATCCCAGCGGCCAGATTCGATCATGGCGATGGAATGCAATATGCCGCGAGGTATGTTATATTGGCTCTCGTAATAGCTGATGGCCTGCATGCACTTGAGAGACTCGTGGCTGGCGCTGAATGCAGCGTGTGGCAATAGAGCCAGTATACAATATAGCCTTATTGCTTTTTGCCATTTTTTCTGCAATGATATTATATACGGATGCAATGATTTTCTCTTTGGTGAATTACATCAGATACTAGAGTAATATAATATTTTTGGCAAGAGGCATGCTTTCATGGTTGTGAGGTTTAAGAGGGAGCTAAATAACTTTCTGGCAATGCTGATCGGGGAGCAGATGGTTTCTAATAACACCAGGGATGCCTATCGAAGGGATCTGTCGGTGTTATTAGAATGCTTGGAGAAAGTGCATATTGGATTATCTGATGCTTCCGAATCATTTTTGCAGAAGTATATCGACGATCTGTCAAGTTCAGGGTTAAAAAGCAACACGGTTGCTCGCAAGGTTTCGGCCATTAAAACCTTTTTCCGCTTTTTGGTGGCGGAAAAGGAATTGCATATGGACCCCACTGTTAACCTTATAGTCCCTAAAGTTTCGAAATCTTTGCCAAAAGCTTTGTTGCAAGATGATGTGAAGAGGTTATTGGAATATGATTGGCCGGATAAATCCCCAGAAAGCATTAGAGGGCATGCCATAGTTGAAGGTTTATATGCCAGTGGCATGCGTATTAGTGAGTTAGTTACTCTTAAGATGGAGGTGCTGCAATTTTCTCCGGATAAGCAGCTTTTACCTTTTTTCATAATCAGGGGTAAGGGGCGCAAAGAGCGCATGGTGATGCTGTATGAAAAGGCGGCAGATGCTTTCAGGGAATATCTTGCTGTGAGGGGTTCTTTCATGCGAAGTGGCAGTAAGGCGGATTGGGTTTTTCCATCTGTCACTAAGGGAGGTGCCGTATCCCATTTAAGCAGGCAAAGGGTTGGGCAGATCTTGAAACAAATTGCTTTGGAGGTGGGGTTGGACCCAGCCTTAGTGTCGCCGCATAAATTAAGACATTCTTTTGCCAGCCATTTATTGCAAAACGGTGCCAACTTGAGGGTGGTTCAAGAATTGCTAGGCCACGCTGATATAAGCAGCACCCAAATATACACCAAAGTTCTCAGTGCAGACGCGGCTAATCTGGTGTTGAAAAAGCATCCTTTATCGGTTTGAGCTCGCACTTGTTGCGAGTAATTAGTTAGACGCGAAGGTAATATGTGTTGCAAATGGATGGTTTTGCCAGTATCATCTGGACATATTAAATACTAAAAGACAAAGATAAAAATGCTTGCAAAAATAATGGGGCTTATGTCTAGCGACATGGCTATCGATCTTGGAACTGCTAACACTCTTGTGTATGTTGCTGGGCGCGGAGTTGTGTTGAATGAGCCATCAGTGGTGGCGATGGTTAATCATCGCGGTGCTATGGTGCCCTATGCTTTTGGAAATCAAGCTAAGATGATGTTGGGCAGAACCCCTGCTGAGATAAAAGCTATACGCCCGTTAAAAGATGGGGTGATCGCTGACTTTAGAGGCGCTGAAGAGATGATAAAGTATTTCATCAAGAAGGTGCATAACAGTAATTATTTCCTCGCCAGGCCATTGGTGATAGTGTGCGTTCCTTATGGATCGACCCCTGTTGAAAAGAGGGCTATTCAAGATGCGGTTGAAAGCGCAGGCGCCAGAGAAGTGAAGTTGATATACGAGCCTATGGCTGCAGCTATAGGTGCTGACTTGCCTGTTACTGAACCAACCGGATCGATGATTGTTGATATCGGTGGTGGAACCACGGAAGTTGGGGTGATTTCTCTTGGTGGGATTGTGGAGTCTAAGTCTATAAGGGTGGGCGGAGATTCTTTCGATGAAGCCATTATAAGTTATATTAGAAGGTATCATAATCTTCTGATAGGGGAATCAACTGCAGAAAGAATAAAAAAAGAAATAGGTGCGGCATGTGCGCCACAAGGAAATCCCGGCACTTTAGAAATAAAAGGGCGTGATTTGGTGCATGGCATACCTAAAGAGATTACCCTTTCTGAAACGCAAATAGCAGAAAGTTTGCAAGACCCAGTTAACCAAATATTGCAAGTCGTTTTAACCGTCTTGGAATCAGCTCCACCAGAGCTATCCTCTGATATTGCGGACAGAGGCATAGTGTTGACAGGAGGGGGAGCATTGTTAAAGAACCTAGACAAAGTTCTGCGAGAAGGAACTGGTTTGCCAGTTTTGATCGCGGAAGATCCATTATCGTGCGTGGCTTTAGGAACTGGCAAAGTGCTAGAAAACCTAGAAGAGTTAGGGCACGTTTTATTCACTCAAGATTAGCGGAAAAATAATATGAATTTTGATTTAGCGAAGCATAAAAGCGAGCTCTTGTTCCTGCCTTTAGGTGGCTCAGGAGAGATAGGTATGAACCTTAACCTTTACCATTATCAGGGTAAGTGGTTGATGGTTGATTTAGGTATTGGGTTTGCCTCTGATTATTGTCCGGGGGTGGATGTTATAGTGCCTAATATTGAATTTATAGAAAAGCATCGTCACAACCTTGTGGGCCTGGTGTTGACCCATGCCCATGAAGATCATTTGGGCGCTGTGCCATATTTATGGCAAGACCTTCAATGCCCGATATACACAACCAAATTCACATCGGCTGTGTTAAAAGCTAAGTTTTCAGAGTCAGGGGTTGCTAAGGGAGCTAAAATAAATGAGCTTGAGTTTAATAGCAGATTTAATATAGGGCCGTTTGACTTGGAATTGCGTGGGATGACCCACTCTATACCAGAGATGCAGGCGTTAATGATCCGCACAGATCAGGGCAATATCCTGCATACAGGTGATTGGAAATTTGATGAGAAACCTCTTGTTGGCGAAACTCATGATGAAGATGCTTTGAAGCGTTTGGGCGATGAGGGTGTATTGGTTATGGTTGGTGATTCCACCAATATCTTTAATCATGGAACTTCTGGGTCTGAAGGAGACCTTAGTGAGAGCCTGTTAAAGATTATGGGAGACGTTTCTTCCGGCATGCTTATTGTCACCACTTTTGCATCTAATATTGCGCGTGTTTATTCTATAGCTAAAGCCGGGCAAAAATTGGGTCGCAAGGTGGCATTGGTTGGCAGATCTTTATGGCGCATGTATGAGGCTGCTTTGCAATGCGGATATTTAAAGGATTTAGAGCCATTGTTATCGGATGAGCAAATTCATAACTTTAAAAGAGAGAATGTTTTGGTGATATGCACTGGCAGCCAAGGCGAGCCTTTAGCTGCTATGAACAGAATCTCTAATGATAACCACCCGCGCGTTAAGGTGGTTAAGGGTGACACGGTTATATTTGCCTCTAAGATCATTCCTGGTAATGATAAAAAAATCTATGCCTTGATGAACCAGTTGTGCAAGAAAGGTGTGGAAGTTTTGACAGAACGTGATCATTTTGTTCATGTTTCGGGGCATCCTGCTAGAGATGAAGTTGCTAAGTTATATAAATTATTGCGCCCTAAGATGGCGATACCCGTTCATGGTGAAGCGATGCATCTACATGAACATGCTAAATTTGCCAGAGACTGCGGAGTGAAGCAAGCTGTGGAAGTTGCCAATGGTGATGTGTTGCGCATTACCAGCGAAGGAATAGACAAGATCGCTGTGGTTAAAGCTGGATATATGGCTGTTGATGGGCATTTCATTGTTTCTCCTGAAGCCAATGTGATGAAGATGCGTCGTCGTATGAAAGAAGCTGGCGTGGTTGTGATCACTTTGGTTATGAACAGATCTGGCTTAGTTAAGCACCCTTCAGTTATAGCGCCTGGTGTGCTTGATGATGTTGAGGATAAAGAGTTCTTAATAGAACTTGCTGAAGAAGTTTCTGATTTTATTGCTATCAGCAAGAAAAAAGGAGATGAGGTTCTAGAGAAAGGGATTCGTGCCATCGTTCGTCGTATGATGAAGAAAGAGACTGGCAAGGAGCCTTTTATTATCTTACAACTTGAGAAAATTGCCTAGGGTTAAATGCAAAAACAAGTCAGAATAGCCACTCGCAGCAGCAGGCTCGCTATAGCTCAAGCGAACTTGGTTGTTGCGGCTTTGCACGAGGTTTTTCCAGAAACGGAATGCGTTCTTTGCCTAATAGAAACCACTGGGGATAAGCTGCTAGATCTTAATCTTGCTGTTGTAGGGGGTAAGGGGTTATTCTTAAAGGAAATAGAGCAGAGCTTGCTCGCTGAAGAATGTGATATAGCAGTGCACTCGATGAAGGATGTGCCAGTGTTTTTGCCTGATGGTTTGGTTATTCCCGCTGTGCTGCAACGCGGGGATTCAAGAGATGCTTTATTATCGCTGCAAGGGCATACAATTGCTTCCCTGCCGGAAGGATCATCTGTGGGAACCTGCTCCAGCAGACGTGCTGTTGTGTTAAAGAGCATGAGGCCGGATTTAAATATTGTGCCGATCAGGGGTAATATAGGATCACGAATAAAAAAACTGCAGGAAGGGCAATATGACGCTATAGTGCTTGCTATCTGTGGATTGCAGCGCGCAAACCTGGTGGATACTCCATATTCTATTATCCCTGCTGAAGTTATGGTGCCGGCAATAGGTCAAGGAGTTGTCGGGATTGAATGCAGGCAGGATGATGGCGACATGATGGAGTTGCTGGCTAAGATAAATCATAAAGCCACCTTTGAGCATGTGTCTATAGAGCGTGACTTTATGAAGGCTATGGAGGCAGATTGTACCACCCCGATTGGGGGGTATGTTGTTGAGCATAAAGATGGGGTTAGGTTGCTGACTTATTATAATATTCATGGCGGGAAAGAGGTGGTCGAGACATTCGACGGAAAGGCGGAAGAAGTTGTGCGGCAAGCATTGCAATGGTATGACGGTAAACATAAATTACATCGTTGACTTCTTCACGAAAGCTTAATATGGTTGTGAATCATTGGTATAAGATCAATCGCCTGGAGACCTCTATGAATAGAGCAGCTAAATCTACAATCTCTTCTTTGATCGGCAATGTTTTGGAGTGGTATGAGTATACACTATATGCTTATTTTGCTACGGTAATCAGCACTTTATTTTTCCCTTCCGATGACAGCCACACTGGAATTATGATGACCTTTGCCACCTTTGCAGTTGGGCTGGCAGCGAGGCCTGTGGGGGGAGTGATCTTTGGATATATAGGTGACAAATATAGCCGTAAAAGAATGTTGTCCATCACTATGCTGCTTATGTCTATCCCAACTTTATGTATTGGTATGTTGCCAACTTATGAGAAGATAGGGGTTATGGCGCCAATCATTTTAATCACATTGCGTGTTTTGCAGGGGGTTGCTCTTGGTGGTGAATTTGGTGCATCTTGTGTTTATTTATACGAATCAGCCCCGAAAGGCAGGCGCGGTTTTTTCGGCACATTGGCCCTAACAGGTGTGGGGATAGGATTGATATTAAGTTCGTGCACCATATTGATTATCGAATCTATATTCACCCTAGAAGAAGTTTATGCCTTTGCATGGAGGATTCCATTTTTCGTGAGTGTTGTTGGTGCTATGATCGGGTTATATATGCGCCGCTCTCTGCTAGAGACCCAAGATTTCCTTGTGGCCCAACGAGATAATTATTTAGTATCTAATCCTTTTTTTGAAATGCTGAAGAAGCATAAGAGATCGTTAGTGAGATTGTTCGCTATATTCTTAACAACCCAGGTTTCATTTTTTGTTGTCTTTATCTTTGGCAAATCAATGATGATTGAGTTCTTAGGTTATGAGGCAAGTGTTGCCGGTAAATTTAACCTACTGACAGTTGTTAGCTACACTGTGGCGACGTTAGTGTTTGGTTATGTTGCAGATAAAGTTGATAAGCGCATTATAATATTAGGCGGGGCTGTGGGGATATTGCTTGCTGCATACCCATTTATTCTATCTCTTAAAAGCGGGGATTCTTCAGCAATACTTGTGATGTCATTGGCATTGGGGGCATTAATCGGCATGACTGAGGGCACTTTAAACCCCCTGGTGGCAGAAAGCTTCCCAACCCAAATAAGGGCAACGAGCGTAGCATTTTGTTGGAATTTCACTTCTGTAGCGTTTGGTGCCGTTTCCCCGATCATAGCAATGTGGTTGATTGATAACGCAGGGGGAATTGATTCGGTGGCATATTACCTTATGGCTGTTTGCAGCATAACATCCATTGCTGTTTTTTATTCTTTATTAAGCGCGAATCCAAAAGAAAAGGACAATAAATGATGCCCTTTAAAATAGCGGAATATCGATAACTATTTCTCTAATATCAATAATTATTTCTCGAAAAAATATTTATCGAATTTATTCATCTCTCCTTCATGCTCTTTTGCTTCAGCGGAATGTGGTTTTGTTTGAGTTATATTTGGCCACTTCTGGGAGAACTCACGATTTATTTCCTGCCATTTAATATCTTCTGGCTCTGCCTGTTTAATTGCACCTATTGGGCATTCAGGTTCGCAGACCCCACAATCTATACATTCATCTGGGTTGATAACTAGCATATTTTTCCCTTCGTAAAAGCAATCGACTGGGCATACTGCCACGCAATCGGTATACTTACACTTCAAACAACTCTCTGTTACGATATAAGACATAAAAATTTTCCTTTTTGCACTTGCTTTTTCACGCTCATGAGTGTAGTTTGTCTCAAGCTTATGTGCAACAAGTAATTTTCTTATTGTATATTAAGTTTTTGCGGATGTGGCGGAACTGGCAGACGCGCTAGACTTAGGATCTAGTGCCGAAAGGCGTGGGGGTTCAAGTCCCTTCATCCGCACCACTTTTGCTCGTAGGGTTTATGGCTAAAATTTTACTTATAAGCTCAAAAGCTCACTCGGAAATAGCAGCCAAGCAGCTTTCTATTGCGCAGAGTGAGTTACAGAGACGTTCTGTGAAGTATGACTTAGTGAGAGTGCCACAGCCTATGGATCTATTGCCGGCATTGGCAATAGTTTTTGAAGCCGAAGATTATGACGGGGTCATCGCTTGCGGCTTGGTGATAGGTGATAAACCACACCACAGCGTTCTTTATCAAGAATGCTTAAGAGGTATGCATTGCATATCACTAGATTTTGCAAGCCCTTTAGGATGCGCAATTATCTATAGCCATAATGCTGAAGAAGCTTTGGAGCAGATTGAATGTTCCACGGTTGAGGCTATAACTTCGTGCTTAGAAATTATGGAATTAAAAAAAGATTTGCAATTAGGTAGTGATGAGCAGCGATTCCGATACCAAAATTAAGCGCATATATTCTAAGAATATAGAATTAAGGCGTAGCACTAGGATATTCTCAGTGCAGATGCTTTATTCGTATATAATGCAGGGCATGCCGAGCAACCTCAGTTTTATGCTGCATGATGCTTTCAGCAATGTGCCGGATTCTAATCCTATAGACCAGAGATATGCAGCCACCATTATGATGGGGGCGACATCTCATATGGTTGAATTGGAGCAGAAGATCCAGTTATACTTAACTGAAGATTGGCGCTTTTTACGTCTTGGTAAGGTGATTCAAGCAATCCTGTTGATTGCTGCATATGAAATTATGTTTACCAAAGACTTATCTCCATCTATTATAATAAACGAATACCTTGAGGTTGCTAAATTGCTTAACCACGAGGGTGAAGTGGGTTTTATTAACAGTGTGCTGGATAACATAGCTAAACACCCTAGTTAAAGATAATTCAGGCGAAGACTGAGATAGATATGCTATGGATAGCTTGATATTTTTAATGCCTATAGGATTCATTATCCTGATATTCGCTTTTTATGCCTTCTTTTGGACGGTGCGTAATAATCAGTATGAAGATTTGGATGGCGCAGCGCAGCGCATACTTTTAGACGATGAGATTAACAACCAGGATGTCAAAAAATGAAACTTGAATCCCTCGGCATAATTATATCGCTAAAAAAATTCCAAGAAAGTAAATATATTATAAGCTGCTTCACCAAAGATTACGGCACTGTGGTGGGCATCATAAGAAAGCCATCTTCTAATAAAGGGTGCCAACCTTTAGTGCCTGGTAATATTGGCGTTGTTTCGTGGTATGCTAAGCTGGAAGGTCAGTTGGGGTCCATCAGTATAGAAGTGATGGATCATATAAGTGTTAGATTGCACAATGATCGCGATAAATTGGCTGTTTTGCAGAGTATGTTATCTCTTATATCAATCTTCATAATGGAGAGGGAAGAGTATGGAGAGATCTTTGCCAAAGCTGAATCAATATTGCATGGCTTGGCTGAATTATCATATTATTCTGTTATGGCACAATACTGTTTGTTCGAATTGAAGCTGTTGGAAGAAATAGGTTTTGGCTTAGATTTAAGGAAATGCATAGTCAGCAATGTGACGGATGATTTGGTTTATGTGTCACCTAAATCCGGGTGTGCGGTTAGCTCGTATGTGGGTAAACCTTATCATGATAAGTTATTTCCTTTGCCTGGTTTGTTGTTATGTAAAGACTCTGAATACAATAACGCTAGCCTTTTGCAGGCCTTGAAATTAACTGGCTTTTTCCTGCATCAAGCTGCAGTGGGAATCAATAAAGAGCGGCAACTTGATGTGCGCAATCAATTGTTGCCAGGGTTATCTGCTCAATAGATTTAAGCTTTTTAGTGCGGCAGTCAGTGCAACCATTTTTATAAATCCAGGTATGATAAAGGGCATGAATCCACCGATGATTGCGGCCTTCCATCCTAAGTTAATGCCAAGCGCAAGCCAGGTTATTCCAGACGCGAAGATGATTGCAGTTCCAACGAGGCAGTTCAGAAACATACCAGTTATGGTTTGTGGATTCAATAAGAGTTTCATTTTATTCATGCAGTAGATGCAAGCAATAAAACCCATAAGATATCCACCAGTGCTGCTAAGCAATGTGTGGATGCCTGTGCCATAACCAGCGAACACAGGGGCACCTAACGCGCCAGCGATGATGTAACCTGTTATAACTTGAAGCCCTTCTCGCATGCTGTATAACAGCGCTATCATCATCACCCCTACCGTTTGTAAAGATATAGGAACTGGGTTCAAGGGAATAACCAATTGAGAGCAGGCGAATAAAAGAGTAACCCCGGCGATAAAGCGCAGGATATCTTGGGCGATGATGTTGCTTTTGCAGGTAGTGGTGATCATGGATGAGCTCCTTTTATTAGTTCTGCAATGGTAGCATACTTATAGTTTATTGCAAGCCGTATTGATAACTGTGTGTAGCAGGGGAAGAAAATTATCAGGATCGGTTTTTGGCATAGGAGGTAAAAATTGAATCACCAGCTTACCTGGCAGAATATTAAATTTACCCTTGGGCAAGAATAAGCCGCTGTTTAACGCCACTGGAATCACTGGCACTTCCGGGGCAGCATAGTGGATGGCTTTAATGCCAGCGCGCATTTTTGGTGACTCACCAATTTTTGCTCTGGTTCCTTCAGGGAAGATAATGATAGAACGTTTTTGGCGCAAGACAGCCTTGGCGGCTATAACTGTTTTTTTAAGGGAAGATATGGCGGCGGCTCTGTCGATGGCGATCATCCCCATAAAGTGGGAATAGATGCCAAATATTGGCACCCATAGCAGCTCTTTCTTCATAATAAATGTTGGATTGCTAAACAGGTTCCAAATAATTACTGTTTCAATTGCGGACTGATGTTTTGAAGCTATTATAATAGGTTCAGATGGAACAAGGTCTCTATCGCGGATATCTATTTCCACTTTGCAGATAACTTTTAACAAAGTGATGACGGTCTTGCTCCACAGCACAGGAATTGTCATGAAAATTCTTTTGCTTAATAAAGCGAATGGTAAGCCGAATAATCCTGAGAATATAGTGATTGTCGTTAGCAATAAATAAAATATTAAAGACCTAAGGAATATCACTGCTACGCCTCATCGTCTAGATCGTGCACTGCAGCTAAAGCTGCGTCTAATATTGGGTCTAGCCCTGTTCTGCCAGCCCCGGAGCAGATGTGTATTTTGATGCCATCACCCAGATGACTTCTCAGCTCTTCAGATACTTCGGCCACTCTTTGTTCATCAACAAGGTCTATTTTATTTAGAACTATTAGCTCTTTTTTATGTTGCAAGGCGGTGGAATAATTATTTAATTCGGCGCGTATTATCTTATAGTTGGCAACCACATCCCCTGATATATCTATTAAGTGCAGCAGCACTCTGCAGCGTTCGATGTGTTTTAAGAATTTATCACCAAGACCGTAACCTTCGCTTGCCCCTTCAATAAGACCCGGGATGTCAGCGATTACCAGTTCTTCATCTCGGCAATAAGCAACCCCTAGCTGCGGTTTTAAAGTGGTAAAGGGATAATCAGCGATCTTAGGGCGGGCAGAAGTTACGGCTGATAAGAAGGTTGATTTTCCTGCGTTAGGTAGGCCTATAAGGCCGACGTCAGATAATAATTTAAGCTTAAGCCACACCCATATTTCTTCGCCTTCAACCCCTGGCTTTGCCTTGTATGGAGCTTGGTTGGTTGAGCTTTTAAAAGCTGCATTTCCAGCCCCGCCACGCCCGCCGTGAGCCACGACGAAAGATTGGCCAGGAGTGGATAGGTCTGCTAATAACAGGTCGCCATTTTCATCGAAAACTTGCGTGCCTAATGGCACCTCTATAACCATGTTATCTCCGGCTTTGCCGCTGCGGTTGCGCCCCATGCCATGCATGCCTGTTTCTGCGCGGAAATGTTGCTTGTAACGAAAATCTATTAGGGTGTTTAAACCTTCGGTGGCTAGCAGTATTATATCTGCCCCATGCCCACCATGGCCACCATCAGGGCCACCATATTCTATGAATTTTTCCCTGCGAAAACTGACTGAGCCAGCCCCGCCGTTACCAGCCTTTAGGTATATTTTTGCTTCGTCGATAAAATGCATAATTTTTCAATATTTAGAATAAAAAAGGGGGGAATATTAAACTACTCCCCCTCTTCAAAAATAACGCTAAAATTATAGCATTATTGAATTATAGTCACTGCACGACGGTTTTTAGCCCAAGCAGCTTGATCGTTGCCTTCAACCATTGGCTTTTCTTTGCCGAATGAAATCACGGTCATTTTCTCAGGAGCAACGCCATGTTTTGCAAGTGCTTTAAGTGCGGCATTAGCTCTTCTTTCGCCTAGAGCAAGGTTATATTCCCTTGTTCCGCGCTCATCGCAATGTCCTTCGATGATGAAATCTTTATCAGAATGATTTTTCATGAATCCAGCTTGAGCAGCTAAAGTTTGAGAAGCTTCAGCGCTGATAGCAGAAGAGTCCAAAGCAAAAAATACTTTATTACCAACTTTGCTTTCAAATTCATTCATTAGCGCGCTGTTTGCAGAATCTTTTTGACTGCAAGCAGTTATCAATACCAAAGAGCATAGAGCTACGGTACGGTTTATTAATTTCATTTTCTTGTTCCTCCAAAAATTTAACAGAAAAATAGACGGTCAACACCCTAATTACTTTATTTACTACCTTTATACGGTTCCGTCAATTTTTATTTTGTAAAAATGTTAATATTTATTATATGTGTAGGTCGACGGGCTTTAAGCATTAAGGATGTAGGCAGCTTCAATGCTGAGATATAACTATCATTGCATATGTAAATTAAATGCTGTATAACCGAAGATATAGAGGGCTTGTTAGTGCGAAAATGGCGCTTTTTACCCGGGGCCGATACTCACATTGCAAGGACGCTGTCACTGGCGCAGGTATATTTTGCGTTACACGGTTTCCGCCTTTAATTGAAAGGGCCTGTAGTGTATAGCTAGCCGACGATTAATCAGTCCTCTTAATTACTTACATCTTTGCTTTATTTGCCGATTGACCTTATTCCCCATTAAGCTATAATACTGTGCTATGGTGAAACAATCCTTTTGAGATCATGTTAGTAAATCAGATTAGAAGTTCGTTCGTTGATTTTTTCCGCGATAATAATCATTATATAGCTCCGTCCAGCTCTCTTGTGCCAAATGATGACCCGACGTTGTTATTTGTTAATTCTGGAATGGTGCAATTTAAAAACTATTTTACTAATGTGGCCACTCCGCCTAATCGGCGCATCGCTTCTGCGCAAAAATGTGTGCGTGCTGGTGGAAAGCATAATGACTTAGATAATGTTGGTTATACTGCCCGTCATCACACTTTCTTTGAAATGTTGGGTAATTTCTCTTTCGGGGATTATTTTAAAGAAGAGGCTATATCATATGCATGGCATTTCTTAACCAAGACCTTACAAATTCCAAAAGACAAGCTTTATGTCACTGTTTATCACACGGATGATGAAGCTGTTGCTCTTTGGAAGAAAATAGCGGGATTATCCGATTCTCGCATAATCAAGATAAGCACCAGCGATAACTTCTGGCAAATGGGTGACACAGGCCCTTGCGGCCCATGCTCTGAGATATTTTATGATCATGGAGACAAGATCTTTGGCGGCCTTCCAGGAACTGCTGATCAAGATGGTGATCGATATATTGAGATATGGAACTTAGTATTCACTCAATATGATCTGCAACTGGATGGCAGCAAATTAATTCTGCCGCAAAAGTGTATTGATACAGGGGCTGGGTTAGAGCGTTTGTCATCTGTGATGCAGGGCAAGACTAATAACTACGACATAGACCTGTTTCAAAACATTATGAATGAGTCTAAAGATTTAACTAAAACCGGCGACAGCCCTGCCCACAGGGTGATTGCAGACCATCTGCGCACAGCCTGCTTTTTGATTGCCGATGGGGTTATGCCTTCTAACGAAGGTCGTGGATATGTGATGCGCCGCATTATGAGACGGGCCATGCGTTATGTTCATCAGCTTGGATATCAAGATGCCTTAATGCACAAGTTGGTGCCTAGCTTAGTTCGTGAAATGGGAGAAGCCTATCCAGAATTAAAAAGAGCGGAATCAGCGATGATATCGACCTTGCGTTTAGAGGAAGAGCGCTTCAAGGAAACATTAGGGAGAGGAATGCGTTTGTTAGAGCAATCTATCTCCTCACTTTCTGCCGGGGGAACTTTAAGTGGTGAGGTGGCATTCAAGTTGTATGACACTTATGGATTCCCATTGGATTTAACCAAGGACGTGCTGCGCAACCGTGATATCGGTGTTAATGAAGCCGAGTTTGATGAGGCTATGCTTCATCAAAAACAATTGGCTAAAGCGGCTTGGGTTGGCTCTGGTGATAATGCTTCTGCTGAGTTATGGTTTGAATTATATGATAAATTAGGGGCTACTGAGTTCTTAGGTTATCAGTCGAGCCAAGCTTCATGTGAGGTGAAGGCCATCATAGTTGATGGGAAAGAAGTTCAATCGGCCAGCGCTGGTTCGGCTTGGGTTATATTAAACCAAACTCCATTTTATGCTGAATCAGGAGGGCAGGTTGGCGATATAGGCCATATCAATGCCCACGAAGTTAAGGATGTAAAAAAACAAGCAGGCGCGTTATTCTGCCATCTAGTGGAGCTGAATTCTGAATTGAAGCGTGGCGATTTTGTTAAGGCATCGATTGACCAGGAAAACAGACGACTTATCCAGGCCAATCACTCCAGCGCCCATCTTCTGCAGGCCGCTTTGCGTAAAGTGCTTGGGGACCATGTAAATCAGAAAGGTTCGCTGGTGAGTGCTGATAAAGTGCGATTTGATTTTTCTCATCCACAAGCTTTGCAGGCCGCTCAGCTGGAAGAGATAGAGCTTTTAGTTAACACGATGATTATGAATAATAGTGGTGCAGAAACTGCCATTATGTCACCTGAAGCTGCAATCAAAGAAGGGGCAATCGCTCTTTTCGGAGAAAAGTATGGCGATGAAGTTAGGGTGATGAAAATGGGTGAATCTGTGGAGTTGTGTGGAGGCACCCACGTTGCAAGCACAGGTGATATAGGGTTGTTCAAGATAATTAGTGAAGAGGCTATTGCTGCTGGGGTCAGAAGAATTGAAGCTCAAACAGGATTGAAGGCTCTGCAGTTTATGAACGGTAAGCAGAAATTGTTAAATCAATGCTTAGCAATGTTTAAGTGCCAGGATGCGGATTTGGTCGGAAAAATAGACTCTTTACAGGCTGATCGTAAAGAACTGGAAAAGCAAAACAGTTCTTTGAGAATAAGCTCCATAGTTAACTCATCTGTTCCATATGAAGAGGTTGATGGTGATAAGTTTATAAAATTGTCGATAGAGTTTTTCCCGGTTGCAGATCTTAGAGCATTAGCCAACGCCATGTTGCAAAAAAATGGCCCAGGGGTTGTTATATTAGCTTCACTTCAAGGTGATAAGACATCCGTAGTGATCCAAACTTCTAAGGAATTGATGGGTAAATGGCCCGCTAATTCATTGTTGAAAAAGATGGAAGCTTTATGGCCATTAAAAGGGGGTGGCAATGCGGAGTCAGTGCAAGCTGGAAGTGCCCAGCCTATTCACCTGGATAAACTGAACTGTAAAGATCTGGTTTAGTCAGGTTGATTGACGCGACTTACTCGGAAGCTTGGTTAGTGAATGAACCATCATCTTTTGGCAAGAAGCTTTCAAATTTTTCCTTGAATAGGTCTGGCATGTCTTCATCTATTATATTGCTGCTGGTTGCGAAGTTATCAGGTTCGGTTGAAGTGGTATCTGGTTTTGAAGCGGGTGCTGCTGATCCAAACTTCTTGTTCAGATCTGCCAGAGAGCTGTCAATATTAGTCGGAAGAAGATCGATCAAAGCATTCTTGCCTGTCACCATATAATCATAGGTATATGCTGTTTTCACAGCATTAGGGTAAGAATCCTTATCTTCATCAAAAAGCTTTGTTTTCCCGTCCAACATATTCCAGCTGATAACAAATCCTAGATACATAGCACTGATAATGGCGGCACCTCGCATGGCGCCAAAAGCAATGCCCAGCAATCTGTCAAATAATCCACCAAGCAACACCCCAACGGATTTGCTTATCACTATGTTTAATAAACCAAACCCGATTAAAGAAACCAATAAAGATGTTATATACCCGATAATCATCGCAATGGCGGGGCTGCTGATTGCGGAGGCGAATAATTCTTTCGTGTGTGGCAACATTATGTAAGATGCATATATCGACGCGCCCCATCCAAAAAAGGAAAGAACTGACCCCACGAATCCGCGCATTAATCCAAAGAGTATGGATAGAGACATTATTGTTATAACAGCGTAGTCTAGGTGGTTTAATTCAATATTTGTCATATTAGCAATAAATAATTTTTTTCAATTCATCTATTCGAGTTAAAGAATTTTGCACTATATTGCAAGCATTATTTTTAGCCGGCTGAGGGCAGACGACTGTTTTAAACCCTAGTTTTTGAGCTTCTGCTATGCGCAGATCATGGTGCGAAACACGCCTTACTTCGCCTGAAAGGCCAACTTCACCGAAGAATACGGTTTTAGGATCTATAGGTGTGTCTCCTGCTGCAGAAATAAGTGCGGCGATCACAGCCATGTCTGCAGCGGGCTCTTGAATTCTGATTCCTCCGGCGAAATTTAGGTAAACTTCTTTATCTAAAAGATTTAAACCATATCTGGCGTTTAACACAGCAATTAACATTGCTAAACGGTTGTTATCCCACCCGAGGGTGGAGCGTCTTGGAGAAGCCATGAAAGTTGGGACGATAAGGGCCTGCACCTCCACCAGTATAGGCCTGCTGCCTTCCATCCCCGCAAAAACCGTTACGCCGCTGACCGGCTCACTTCTTTCTGAAAGAAAAAGGGAGGATGGATTAGTGACTTCAGATAATCCATTATCATGCATTTCAAAAACGCCAATTTCATTTGCGGCGCCAAAACGATTTTTCACTGCCCTGATTATGCGGAAGCTGTTGCCCTGCTCTCCTTCAAAATAAAGAACGGTGTCAACCATATGCTCTAGAACCTTAGGGCCTGCAATTTGCCCATCTTTAGTTACATGTCCGACTAATATTAGAGTTATGTCACGACGTTTGGTCGCTTGAATTAACTCAAAAGCGCAGGCACGCACCTGGCTTACTGTTCCTGGGGCAGAGGATATTTCATCGTGATATGCCGTTTGAATGGAATCGATAATTATAATGCTGGGCGGGTTGGGTGCCTCTATTAATGCCATCATATCTTTCAGCAATATTCCGCATGCCAACTGCACACGGCTATCTTTAATGTTAAGGCGTTGGGCGCGCAGTTTTATCTGCTCGGGGGATTCCTCTCCGCTGAGATATAGGCAGTAACCATCTTCGCGAGACATCTTGTCTGCCACCTGTAATAACAGGGTGGATTTGCCTATGCCAGGATCCCCCCCTATAAGTATTGCAGAACCTGTAACCATGCCGCCGCCAAGGGCGCGGTCTAATTCTGGCATGCCGCTAGAATTCCTCATAACAAATGTGGCTGGGGCATTAATGTCATGCATTTCTAAGCTGCCTTTGCCGGTGGAGTTTTTGATATATGGTGTGACTTTTTTAGACACCACTTCTTCCGATATGCTGTTCCAAGCATTGCAAGCTTCGCACTTCCCAGCCCATTTTTGATGTATGGCGCCACATTCTTGGCAGATAAATCTAGTTTTTGCTTTTGACATAAATTCTTTAATTGGTGATTGTTTGAATACTATAGCAAAAAAGACTTAGTAGAAACTATTTTTACTAAATAAACAGGTGCACAATCATCTTTTCTTGATATGATTAAATCATGCGCCCATATAAAGGTTTTAAAAATGAAATTAAAGGTTAGGCTACGTCGCTTGATGATGTTCGGCATCTTATTAAAAGTGGTGATAAGTGGGTTGTTGCTGGGCATATTTTGGGAGTTAAAGCGTAATGCTGACATTCTTTCTCCTGCCCATCAAGCTGCATTTAATACGATGCAACAATCTATATTTAGATTGGAAGATAAGATGATAAGTTATGCTCAGCCTTCAAAAGTTGTTCTACAGAAGGATGAAACTTTAGCTAAGAATATGGGGGCCATGAAGCTAGTCTATCACGTTTTAAATAAGATGGCGGATGGTGAAAGTTTTGACTTGAGCCCTTTGCGTGAATTTGTTTCATCAAGCGAATGGGATCAACTTCTTTCTGCGCATGGAAAAATAGCTGGCACTGATGAAGATCTGCGGATGGAATTAAATCTTTGTTTGCGCTATATGGCTGCAGACAATGATGCTCAGAAACAACCAGATAGAACTGTTTTTGACAAGATGGTGAAGGTTGAAGAAACGAAAGACTATGACCGAGATGCTAAAATAAAACTTGTTATTGCCAACGCAGAGAGCTCTCTGCAACGTTCTCATTATGACGTGGCCCTTGCCTATTTAAATGATATACCTGGCGACACCCCGATAAGCAGTTGCATAGAAGGCTTAAAAACGGCGGTGCAGGAAAGGATTGTTATGAAGAATATCTTGTTGTCTATACAGAGGCGGATAATTGATGATAAATAAACTATTGGTCATAGCCTTAATTATTATATCGGCAACTCTCTTTATGCCAGTTGAGATGTGGCAAAACAGTGCTGTTGTTATAGAAACTATGGGCTATAGGGTTAGCAGTAATTGGCTTGTTATAATGGGATGTTTTCTCATCCTTATATTAACGTCGAGGCTGCTGGTTGCCGTGCCCAGAGGAATATCTCTGTATTATCATAAAATATGTAGTAAGGACCAAGCTTATATATTACAAAATTTATTGCTCGCCATCCACAATCATCAGGCCAAGCTTGCAAATAAATTTCTGGCTAAGATTAAGAAAGAGCAGAGTTCAACTGTTAAAATCCTTCAAGTGAAAGTCATGCAGTTGCAGCAGGCCAAATCAGAAAAAATAATAGAAGAGTTAATTGGCTTACTGTCAGATAACGACAGCAAAATTTTCGCCTTAGAAGAGTTAATAAAAATATATGCCGGGCAGGGCAACTGGATTATGGTGAATGACCATACTGCCCAGTTGTGGGATATATATCCCAGCCGCTGGTTGTTAAATATCAAAATGTCGGCTGTGGCACAACTTGGAATTTGGGAGGAGGCCCTGCCTGCTCTTGAATCTGGGTTGAAGAATTATTTATTAAGTAAAGATGCTTTTAAGCAGTTACAGGCGATAACGCGATATAAAATGGCCTATGCTTTGCAAGAAGTCGATGTGGAAAAGGCGATTAAGTTATTGGATCAAGCAATGGAGATGGATGCTATACAGCCATATTTGCTGATGATCAAGTTGCAAATAAAAGCTAACCGCATTGATAAGGGCATTGTCTATGCGAAAAAAGCTTGGAAGTATTCGCCAGATAAAGCTGTGGCAAAACAAGTGATGTTGCTCACGCAGCGCTTATCCCCTAAGGAATTTCACAGCACCTGCAGGGACATAACTTCTGGCGATAAAGATCACTATGAAAGTTTAATATTAATGGCCGAATCTTACATCTTGTTAGATGACTTAATCCAGGCTAATTCGCTCTTGCATAAGGCTTTGGCCTTGCAGCATGATCAGCGTGTTTATCTGTTGTTATCAAGGTGTTGCCACCTGATGCATGGCAGCATTACGGAAATATATGATTGGCTCAGCAAAGCCTGCAATATGGAAGTGTTGCCTGAGGGCGGGCATTTATATTGGGATATCACCCAGATGAGATACACCGCAATGCCGGGTGAGAAAAATATGATCATTAGTTTATTGTAGAGGCGGCCGACTCGTGATAGACTCGTGCCTCGTAATTATTGGTAACAGATATGATTTATATCAGTATTGGCTCAAATCTAGGCGATCGTCTGGGTTATATACATAAAGCGCTAAGTGTTTTAAAAAAACGTTATATTCATGATCTGAAATGTTCCATAGTTCTCGAGACCGAAGCAATAACATTAGAAGGTTCTCCCCTTGATTGGAAAAAGCCATTCTTAAATGCAATCGCTTTTGGTCACTCGGATCTTTCCCCTGAGCAACTGCTTGCTGGCCTTAAGGAGATCGAGTTGGAGCTGGGGCGCCCGGCAGCTTATCAGAAATGGGCACCAAGGGTTATAGATTTAGATATACTGTTATGGAATGACAAGGCCATTAACCTGCCAACCGTTACTGTGCCACATCCTGAGTTGTGTAATAGGCCGTTTTTATTGCACTTAATGGCGATGATTAATCCTATATTAACCCACCCAACGCAAAAGAAAACATTTGGGGAGCTTTCTGCTTCGCCATGTGATTTCATTAGAAGCATGGCGGTCCATCCAAAGCTTGTGGGGGTTGTTAATGTAACGGAGGATTCCTTTTCTGATGGCGGGCTTTATAAGGATGCAGATGCAGCCATAGCCCAAGCTTATAAGCTCTGCGCACAGGGGGCCTCAGTGATTGAAGTTGGGTCTCAATCCACCAGGCCAGGGGCAGAGATGCTAGCCCCATCGCTTGAATATGAGCGCATGAAGCCAGTGCTGGATAGTTTGAAAGATATGGTTGTCAGTGTGGACAGTTTTGTGCCAGAGGTGATCCTTAAGATATTGAATAACCATAGAGTGGCATGGATCAACGATGTTAGTGGGAACTTAGATGATCGCACTATCGGTGCAATGGTGGAATATGGATGCAAGATTGTAACAATGCATTCTCTTTCCATCCCACCGCACAAAGATATGATAATGCCAGAAGATGAAGATGCGATTTCGAATATGAGCAAATGGGTTGAGAATAAAGCCGAGCAACTAATGCGCCTTGGTTTCAAACAGGATTCTATAATTATTGATCCAGGCATTGGTTTTGGCAAATCTATATATCAGAATATATGGCTGATGAGGCATATAAAACAGATAAAAAAACTTGGATTGCAGGTGTTTGTTGGGCATTCACGCAAGTCATATATCAGCAGTTTTTCTAAATTGCCAGCCCCAGAGCGGGATTTGGAAACTATAGCTGCCGCGCAATATCTTCAGCAAGCCGGGGTGGACTTCATTCGGGTGCATAATGTGCAGGATCATCAAAGATTTTTTGTGACCCAACAAGCCTTGATTGGTGGTGTTGATGTATAAGATAATTGGCTTGATGGCTTGTGATCCCAGGGGGGTGATTGGTAAAGATGGAGTTCTTCCTTGGCATATTCCAGATGAAACGGAATACTTCAGGCAAACAATCAGTGGCCAAGTTTTGATAATGGGATATAAGACCTTTGCTTCCATGCCGGAAAACAATTGCATCAAAGTTGTTTTCTCTAGGGGCAAAAGAGAGCGCGTGAAAGAAGATATTATTTTTATTTCTTCAGTTGAAAAATTTAGCAATTTATCATTGCCGGCTGAGAAGAAAATATTTATGATTGGTGGTGCTGAAATAGCTAATCTTTTCCTGCAGCGTGGGCTGATTTCAGAATTTCTTCTGACGAAGACGAAAAAGAATTATGAAGGGGATGCATTTCTGGATTTAAATATCTTGCAAAATTGGTCATCTTCAGTTGTTATAGACCATAAGGATTATACTATATATCGATTAATAAAAGGAGAGGCGTTATGAATTTTATAGAGACACTTAATGCAAGACTAGATCAAATTCATTTATTGAAACATTGCTTTTATCAAGCATGGAATAAAGGTGAATTAAGCAGAGCCACTTTGCAAACCTATGCCAAAGAATATTATGGCCACGTTGCTGCTTTTCCAAGATATGTTAGTGCAATCCATTCACAATGTGATGATATCAAGGTGCGTCAAGTGTTGCTTGGCAATTTGATAGAAGAAGATCAAGGTGCGGAAAATCACCCTGAATTGTGGCAACGTTTTGCTGAAGGCCTTGGAGTGGAGCGCAGTGATTTAAGAGGAGTGGCAAAATTCAAAGAAACAAGAGATTTAATAGATGGTTATTTTGACTTAGTTAGATCAGATTTCGCCACTGGGCTTGGGGCTTTATATGCATATGAACGTCAAACCCCTGAAGTTTCTAAATCAAAGATCGAAGGATTAAAAAAGTTCTATAACATTAATGATGAAAGAACTTTAAAGTTTTTCGAAGTTCATATGCAAGCAGATGAATGGCATTCTGAAGAATGTGCCTCTCTTATTGATGCTCTTGATGCTGAAGGAAAAGAAAGAGCGGCAAAGGGTGCTGAGATGGGTGCTAAATTGTTATGGGGCTTCTTGGATGGGATGATGGACGAACATGAAAATATCGCCAATTAAAACTCATATAGTTCAACAAGGTGAATCATTAGAAAGAGTCTTAGATCGCTATATCACAACTTTAAAAGAAGGAAGTGTTGTTGCCATCACATCAAAGATAGTGAGTGTTTGCCAAGGAAGGATTGTAAGTAAAGATAGCTGCAATAAAAAGGATCTGATTTATAAGGAGGCGGATGCAGTTGTCATGACTGATTCAAATCCATATGATCTATACCTCACAGTGAAGAACAACATTCTGATTCCTTCGGCGGGGATAGATGAGTCTAATGCGGATGGTGTTTATATCCTATATCCAGAAAAGATCCAAGAGGTGGCAGCTGTTTTATGGAGCCATCTGCGACTTAAACACGGGATAAAGCACCTGGGGGTTATTATAACCGACAGTCACACCACGCCTATGCGTCGTGGCGTCACTGGAATATCACTGGGGTGGTGTGGGTTTAAGCCATTATATTCTTATGTTGGCAAGCCTGACATATATCAAAAGCCATTGCATGTTACCCAGATAAATCTGTTGGATGCTTTGGCAACATCTGCCGTGTTGATCATGGGAGAGGGGGACGAGATGACGCCAATAGCCATGCTGGAAGGTGCGCCTAAACTTGAGTTTTTAGAACGCAAGCCAACTTCAGAAGAAGAAGTCAGTGTCAGCATCTCTATGGAAGAAGACATCTATGCCCCGTTATTAATGAGTGCTTCATGGGTGAAGAAGTGACCTTGCCTTGGGGCGCAGCCTACATGTGTATTGCCCTGTCAAAAGCCGATAACACTGATTCGTGCATCATCTCTGAAAGAGTTGGATGAGGGAACACTGTGTGGATGAAATCCTCTTCTGTGGCTTCCATGGTTTTACCGATAACAAAGCCCTGGATCATCTCTGTGACTTCAGCCCCGATAAGATGGGCGCCCAATAACTCACCAGTTTTTGCATCGAATATAGTTTTGATCAGGCCTTCAGTTTCTCCCATGGCCACTGCTTTGCCGCTTCCGGCAAATGAAAATCTGCCCACCTTCACATCTAGCTTATGCTCTTTGGCATATTCTTCTGTGATGCCAACGCTAGCAATTTGCGGGTGGCAATAGGTGCACCCTGGTATATTGGCGCGCACCAGTGGATGCGGCGAAAGGCCAGCTATCTTTTCAACACAGATGATGCCCTCATGGCTGGCTTTATGGGCAAGCCATGGTGGCATGGTCACATCACCTATGGCGTAAACGCCAGGTTCTGCTGTTAGCATATATGGATCTGTTTTAATAAAGCCGTGCTCCAGCTCTATCTTGCTGTTTTCTAGGCCTATGTTTTCTATGTTCGGGATGATCCCAACTGCGGATATAATCTTATCCACTATAATGGTTTCGTTTTTCCCATCAACTTCTAATTCAACTTTAATACCATCTTTGGTTATGGTGTGAGTTTTTAGATGCCCTTTGTTTTTAATGGTTATCCCTTGTTTAGTGAATGAGTTGTAAGCTAGTTCTGAAATCTCATGGTCTTCAACCTTCAGGATGCGATCGTGCAGCTCCAAAACTGTCACCTTAGCCCCAAGCATATTATAAAAGCTTGCAAATTCAATGCCTATGGCGCCACTGCCTATTATCAATAATGATTTAGGCATCGCCTTTGGCAATAAAGCCTCACGATAGCTCCATATATTTTCGCCATCTGGCTCTAAGCCATCCAAAACCCTTGCTCTGGCGCCAGTGGCGATGATTATATGGTTTGATATAAGCTCAATTTCCTTACCATCTTTAATAACGCTTAATTTTTTATTCCCCAGGATTTTACCGTGCCCATAAATCACTTCCACTTTGTTTTTCTTAAGAAGATGTTTGATGCCACCGGAAAGTTTGTCGGCAACGGCGCGAGATCTTTCAATTATTTTAGCAAAATCAAAGCTCACTCCTTTGGTGCTGATGCCAAATTTTTCTGCATTTAACACGGTATGATAGATCTCAGCTGATCTGAGAAGTGCTTTTGTTGGAATGCAGCCCCAGTTCAGGCATATGCCACCTAAGTTTTCTTTTTCCACTATTGCGGTTTTCAAGCCTAATTGTGCAGCCCTTATAGCAGCCACATATCCGCCCGGGCCAGCGCCAATGACTATTACATCGAAATTATTATCTGACATCGGTATACCTTAGATGAACATTAATACAGGGCATTCCAGCATTTGCTTGATGGTGCCTAATAATTGGGCTGCAAGGGCGCCATCAACAACTCTGTGATCGCATGATAAGGTTAAGGTCATTACTTTGGCGCTGATAATCTGACCATTTTGCACAACAGGAGTGTCTTCTGCGCTGCCAACAGCAAGGATGCAAGCTTGTGGTGGGTTAACAATAGCATTAAATTGTTTCACCCCATACATTCCTAGATTCGATATAGTAAAGCCACCGCCTTGGAATTCTTCAGGCTTTAACTGCCCAGCCTTTGCTTTGGCTATTAATCCTTTCATCTCATTTGAAATAGTCACCAGGTCTTTGCCATCAGCATTGGAAACTATTGGGGTAATCAAGCCGTCATCTATTGCAACTGCGACTGATATATCAACGTTGTTATATAAAACCATTTCATTTTCCTGCCAAGAAGCATTGGCGTGAGGGAAGCGCTGCAAAGCCATGGCCACAGCTTTGATTATCATGTCGTTAACTGATATCTTGTAAAGCGGTTTGCCAGATTTATCTTCTGCATATTGATTCATCTGTTGTCTTGCAGCGAGCAAGGCATCAAGATTGCAATCCATAGATACATAGAAATGAGGAACCTGTTGTTTGGACTCTAACAACCGTTTGGCTATAACTTTACGTATGCTGCTGTGTGGCGTTGTTTTTGTGAGAGGGGTTATTCTGGACAATCCTCTGCCACGTGTTGCAACATTTTCCAGGTCAGCTTTAACTATTCTGCCATGGGGGCCGCTGCCTGATATGCCGCTTAGATCTATTCCCCTGTCTGCCGCGATGCGGCGTGCTAGAGGGCTGGCAAAAATTTTATTTCCAGCATGTGGTTGATAAGGTGCCGGTTCAACTTTTGTTGCCGTTGCCACGGGCTGAGGTTGTTCAGTGGGGGGGGTGATATCGTCTTTCTTGTCTAACATGGCCTGTATGAGCTCCGGGGTGTCGCCCTCTTCCATCAACAAAGCGATTCGTTGATTCACTTTAACGCCCTGAGTGCCGCCTGGCACCATTATCTTTTTCAAGATGCCATCATCTATTGATTCCACTTCCATGGTTGCTTTGTCGGTTTCTATTTCAGCTAAAACATCGCCGGGGGATACCTTGTCACCCTCTTGTTTCAGCCACTTCACCAGGTTCCCTTCCGTCATGGTCGGGGAAAGAGCGGGCATTAGAACCTCAATAGCCATATGGATTGCCTCGTTGTGTTTTAAACTTTGATTCCTGTATCTTTATATCTGATTGCAGGAATATTTCAAGGTATTATGTATTTTAAGCGCTTAATATTAAATTCTCTGCTTTGGAAAGTAATGATAAAGTCCCTATATCTAAAAATATGCCATCATAATGGGCGACAAAATATGGAGTGTTTTTATAGGCATCAGAGCTGCTTTTAGCAATATATTCAAGCATGGAAAATTTGCTAACCTCAGCGCGATCGGAAAAGATGGTTTGGTCTATTATATATGAGCCTAAGAAAAAGTAAGGGCCTCTTTTTTGAGGATCGAAGATGAAGTGGTCGTTTTCTGCGATAATAAAATCGCCATATTCAATCCCCTGTGGGGAGATCGAATGGTGCTGCACCATCAATATAAGTTCTGTTGCGTGAGGGGCATTGATAAGAGGTGTTAAGGCAGGTTGGGTTTTATCTATCAACAATATGTCAGAATTGCTGACCAATGCTCGTTCAATGTTGAATAAGCGCATTATGTTCATAATGCCGCCACCTGTTTCCAGTATCTCTTCTTCATATACGAAATGAATGGTTATGTTGGGCAGATTCCATTTCTGGTCCAAGTGCTCTTTGATCATTCCCGCTTTGTAGTGGCCATTCACAACAATGTTTGTTATGCCAACATCTATAAGATTTTGGATTGCATGGTCGAGCAATGTAACGCCCCGCACCGTTATAAGTGGCTTGGGAAGAACGTCGGTTAAGGGCTTCAATCTTTTGCCAAATCCAGCTGCAAGCACTATGCCCCATAATGGGTTATTTTCGGTTAAGTTCGTCATTGCTCAATACATTATATTTTTCTATCCACGCGTTTAATGCAGCCAAACGAGGATGTTTCAAAGTGTTGGCCAGATATCCTGTAACCCTGGGGATGCATGGCCCGTATTTCTCTTTGTTCTCAAGGATGTATAGCTTGTGAAATAATCCTATTATCCTTAAGTTTCGTTGGGCAGAGAGTATGGCATAGGCTTCATCAAATTCATTATAGTTTTGTGTGGCCGCTTGGGTGTGGTAATAGTTAATGCAATGGATTGCCAGCTCCGGTTTTATTTCTCTTCTTGCATCTTCTAGCAAAGATAGCAAGTCATAAGCAGGGCAGCCTATCATAGCATCTTGAAAGTCGATTATCCCCAGGTTTGAATCGCTCAGCACCATCAGGTTTTCTGCGTGATAATCCCTTAACACAACCACCTGCTTCATCAGTGGCAGCATCCTATATAAATCGTCGAATATTGCTGTGAGCTCGGCGCGGGCTTTATGTAGCCTATTTTCTGGTATTATTATCGGTAAATAATTATTCATAAACAATCTTTGTAAGCCGCTGCTTAGAACTTCGTGGTCGTGCTCTTTTAATTCAGTGGAAGGGATTGTGTTGTGCAACTTCACCAGCAGGTCTATGGATTTTTGGTATAGATCGATTTCCTGTTCAGGGTTCTGCATAAGATATGAAAGCAGGCTGGCATCGCCGAAATCTTCAATCAACATCAGGCCATGCTCGGAATCCTTAGCGAATATTTGCGGAGATCTTAAACCCTCACTTCTTAGCCAATCACACACCTTGATGAAGTCGTGGTATGACTTCATTTCAGTTTGTGAATCCATAAGGATTTTAGAGCCTTCTGAAGTTAAGACTCGGTAATATGTTCGGCCAGAACAATCATTGGCTATGGGGGTGATGCGAAAGTTATCTAATTCAGCTGTCTCTATTAAGAATTGGTGGAACGATGCCACCTTTTCAATTGGTAAGCTTGCGAGAAGATCAAGCTCCTCTATCTGCTTGTTGTATTGCATAATTTAACCTTTTTGCGCTGATTCCACCACGGATATGATATAAGACTTTATTATTATTTCCAACTATAAAAATTTCCGGTATGCCGGTGACGCCTAAATTGATTGCTTCAAAATCAGTAATGGCAGCAACTTCTTTATACGGGTTACCCATGGTTTTCAGAAACCCTTTCCCATTATCCGTGCTGTCCATCCATAGCAGGCCATATATTGGTATATCGGGCCTTAGGGCTGAAAATTCGAGCAATTGCTTATTTTCTAACTTACAGCTTTGACACCATGATGAAAACACATTCACTATATATAGTTGATTCGTGGGAAATGTTATGGGGGCGCCTGTATCAATTGAATGGATTGGTAAAGTCGAAAAATCTATATTCACATTGGTTTTTGGAATGGATGGCGATGGGCTGTTTAAGGCGAAAATAAACAAACATATGAAGCATACGAAAACTGTCAATGGAGCTATATCTTTAAATTTCATATGTACGCCCTGGTTTACATTTCATGATTTTCAAAAACTCAGATATTAATGTTCGCTGCAGATCTTCAATTTTAATTGCCACCCCTTGGGCCTCACATGAGGTTACGCCATAATCTTTAATGCCGCAAGGAATTATTCTTGAGAAATATTCTAAGTCGGGGTTCACATTGATGGCTATCCCATGCATCGTGATCCATTTTCTCACCCGCACTCCGATAGCGGCGATCTTTAATTCGGTTTTTTGGTCTTTTTTATCATCGCACCAAACCCCTATGCGCTCTTTTCTGGTATAGCTATCGATGCCATAATGATTAAGGGTATTGATAATGCAAAGTTGCAGGTCTGAGATATATTTATGCAGATCGGGATGGTCATACAGCTGCTTTAAAGGTATCATTGCATATAATATAGATTGGCCGGGGCCATGATAGGTGGTTTTTCCACCTCTGCCAGTTGAATATAGTGGCAGGCCTTTCAGGTCCAGCACTTCATCCTTTGTGGCGCTGCTGCCGCCGGTGTATAAAGATGGGTGTTGCAGCAACCATATTGCGCCTGCCCCGCCAGCATCAATCTCCTTGACCTTTTGTTCCATAAATTCCAAAGCAACGGGGTAAGATATCAACTGTTGGCTGGTGATTACATCTATCTGCATAGAGGTGTTACAGTTCGTATTCCGATTCTAGGGCTTTAAGCTGCTCTTCCCTAGCCTTCTTATTTTTCTTGCGATAATTTATTGTCTCTTGGCGGATGAAGACGATGCCACCCAGTGTGATCAAGGCATAACCTATCATCGAATATTCGTTGGGAATGCCGCTGTTAAGGAACATGTAAGACAATATGCCGGTGAATATCAGCCTGGTGTAATCAAAAGGCATCACAATCGACATATCAGCATACTTCAAAGCTTTGAAGAAGGCCACCGAATGAAGTAAATGGGAGGCTCCTAGAATAACTAAGAATTTCACGTGCCACATTTCCAAAGGGTGCCAATCCTGCATTGCAATCGGCAAAGAGATCATTGATGACACAGATGTCAGATAAAATAACTGGGCTTTTGTGTGCTCTGTTTTTCCTAAAACTTTAACCGAGAGATTATTCATAGCCCAGAAAATCAGTGCAAGAAATATATAAATATAATTCTTATCGAAATTGGGCATATGCCCGTGGGTCAATATGGTTGGGCGGATGATAAACATAGCACCAGAAAAGCTGAATAAAAGCATCAGAACTTTTGCTGTGGTGAACTGCTCTTTAAAGTATATAACCCCAATTATCATTATTATTATCGGCTCCAAATAAGCAAGTGCGGTCACGTCCAGTGCATCCATCCTGTACAAAGCAGACATAAAGCAAAGGTGCCCAATAACGCTCAGTGCGCCGCGGGATATATGCAGCCCAAGCTTTTTGGTGCGCAGGTTGTTCTTAATCCCCCCCATGAAGCACCATGGGATTATAACCAGCAGAACTACTATTTTATATAAAAATACAACCTGATTGGGGTGCAAGCTTTGCGCCAACTGCTTAGAGGTTATAACCGTGATAGAGATGCACAGGGCATTCAAGATCATAAAGGCGATGCCGGCAAAAACTTTGCTGGAATTTATCAATTTTTCGGAGGTGTGTCCCATTTGATTTGCGTTTTCAGGCTTATATATGTCTAAGGAAAACCTACTATACATGAAACTATTAGTTAAACAAATGCTTATTTGAATTAAAGTTGTAAAAAGTTATGTGTTGATGGGCTTTGATTCAAGCGCCTTCTTTATCGTGGCTGAGCCGAGTTCCTTAAGATGTGAAGTGGTTGCTTTGTGATCATGGGAGAAAGATGGTGCCACCGGCAGGAATCGGACCTGCGACCTCTTCATTACCAATGAAGCGCACTACCACTGTGCTACGGCGGCCTTTGAAAGACTGAGGTAAACTACCATAATCTTTAAACATAATTCAAGCTATTTTTGTTTTTTATTGTGTTATAAATGGGGCAACTTGTGAATGGTGCTTGCAAAACAATATGTGGAGCACTATATTATTTGTATGAGTTTAACTGTTATTAGGGATGATCTTATATGTTTACTGAATCTAACAGATATGGCGTGTCCAGCAAAGCCAGCAGCAGAGATGAAGGTTTGCGCCAATATATGATTGCTGTGTATCGTTATATGAGTTTGGCGTTGTTGTTTACGGCAGTGGTTGCCTTTATGACAGCAAATTCTCAGTCGTTAATGACAATGCTATTCACTACACCATTAAGATATGTGGTGATGTTTGCGCCACTTATAGCTGTGATATGGCTTAATGGCAAGATGGGAAGCATGAGCTTGGGTGAGGCCCAGATGGGCTTTTGGGTGTTCGCCGGGTTGATGGGAATTTCCCTTTCTTATATCTTTGTGGCTTATACCGGCATTAGCATCGCCAGAACCTTCCTTGTGTCTGCCTCGGTGTTTGGGGTTATGAGCATATATGGCCAGGTGACAAAGCGCGACCTAACCAGCATGGGTGCATTTATGGTGATGGGCCTTTGGGGCATAATCATTGCCGGCATAGTGAATATATTCATGCAAAGCGCCATGGTGGAATTCGTGACTTCTGTGTTGGGCGTTATTATCTTCACAGGATTGACTGCTTACGACACCCAGAGGATAAAAGATAACTATTACTATAACAGCAGCAGTTACGGTGATGGTGCTGCTAGGATAGCGATTCTTGGCGCATTGTCGCTGTATTTAGATTTCATCAACCTGTTTGTGAGTCTATTGCGTCTCTTTGGTAATCGTAGATAAATAAAGGGGGCGGCCTTATGCTGCCCTTTATAACGATATATAGAAGTCCTTAACCTAATGTCTTACAGCCATATAGAGCAAATTAAGGCCAAGATCTTGCCATCCACTCTCATCTCTCGATATAGGCAATTGAAGAGCAAGGGGAATGGTGAGTTTCTTGGCCTGTGTCCATTTCATGAAGAAAGCACTCCATCATTTACGGTGAGCGATCGTAAAGGGTTCTACCATTGTTTTGGTTGCGGTGCCAATGGGGATGTCTTCAGCTTTTTGGTTAACCACAATGGCATGAGTTATCGTGGCGCCCTTGAGCAATTGGCGGGAGAGGCCCAGGTGGAGCTTCCCAAAGCCTATAAGGAAGAGCAAGAAAAGCAAGAGAAGCTGGCCCCGCTGTTTAAGTTATTTGAAATGGCTGCGCAATTTTATCATCAGCAGCTCTATGGGCGAGAAGGCGGGCAAGCCTTGCAATATCTAAAGGCCAGGGGTCTTAAAGACGAAATCATCGCAGAATTCAAGCTTGGATATGCCCCGCAAAATGATGCACTTCTATTAAAGGTGCTCAGGGCTAATTTTAACGAAGAAACTATACTGTCATCAAAATTGTTTCTTCAGGGTAGTGGCATATATTGCCCCTTCAGAGGGAGGGTGATTTTCCCCATTGATAACAGGCAGGGTCGAGTTATAGCTTTTGGCGGCCGCACCTTGAAAAGCACTGATGCTGCGAAATATATCAACTCTATGGAAAGCCCGGTGTTTCATAAAGGTGAGATTCTTTATAATATGCACAGGGCGGCTGGAGCTGCTTTTAAAGATGGCTCTGTGATTGTGGTTGAGGGATATATGGATGCCATTGCCCTTGCTAATGCTGGGGTTAACAATGTTGTGGCGCCTTTAGGGGCTAACGTCAAGGCTGAGCAAGTTATGCAGCTGTGGCCTTTGGCGAATGAACCGGTGATATGTCTAGATAGTGATAGAGCCGGCAAGGCAGCTGCAATAAGGTTGGCGCACTCTATTTTGCCTTATTTATCAGCTGGTAAATCATTGAAGTTCTGCCAGCTTAAGGGGGCTAAAGACCCTGATGATATGATCAAGAAAAATGGCTTGAATGCTATGCGCAAGGCTTTGGATGAAGCTGTGCCATTGGTGGATTTGCTTTTTGCGCATGAATTGCAGCAGGAAGACGGGCTTACGCCAGAAAAACGCTTGCAGCTGCAGAATCGGCTGGAAGAATTGGCCGGCATGATCAAGAATCCGCAGTTAAGCAAGATATACCAACAATTCTTCAAAAATAAGATATATGAGGCATTCGCCCCAAGCTTTTCGGGCAAGAGTAAGAAAGCCAAGGATTTACTCGATACCAATAAAAAATTCTCTGCCGATATATTAGAGATGATGTTGATTGAAGAGCCGGAGATAATATCCATTCTGGCGGGGTGCGTTCTTTTCCCCGCACTGCTTAAAGAAAGAGAGGTGCAAGAAGCTTTGGGGATGTGCGAGATAAACTCGCTTCAGCTATCGCAGGTGCGCGACTTTTTGATTGCAATATCTGAGGATATTGATATTATCCAGTGTTCCTCTTTAGAGGAAGAGGTGTATACGAGATTTAAAATGGTCTTTGATAAAAAGCGTTTGGATCCAGCTTTACATAAAGAGGGCTCTTTAACAGAGATTAAAGCCCATGCATTGAGGGCAGTAAAGTTGCATACGTTAAGGGGTGTGCTGACGCAGATTAAAGAAGTGGAGCTGCTTTTAAGGCAAAAAGAAGATGTAAGATTGTTTGATAGGTTGATTTACTTAAAGCAACAAGAAGGCTTGCTGCGAGAAGAGATTAATTAAGATTAGTAAAATTAATATGCATTATTCATGGTAACAAGAATGAAGACACAAAAGAATAAAACACTGGCAGGCGAGACTGATCTTGAGAAGTCATTAGAAGAGTTGGTTAAAAAGGGCAAGAAATCAGGATATGTAACCTTTGATGAGCTTAACAGTGTTGTGCCGTCTGATTCCTCGATTGATTCGATTGAAGATAGCTTAGAGCTTTTCGGCGAAGAAGGTGTGAAGATTGTGGATTCTAGAGATGGTGAGGAAGAGTCTTTCAGCATGGGGCTGGAGTCTGAAGCTGAAGAAGAGCGTCAGGAAGAAGAGGTGGAAGCGCACCGCAGTGATGATCCGGTGCGGATGTATTTAAAAGAAATGGGGCATGTGGATTTACTTTCCAGAGAAGGGGAAGTGGAGATTGCTAAGAAGATCGAGCACGGCCTTCATAAGATGATTCATTATCTATGTCGCACGCCAGAGGCTGTTCGCATTTTCATAAGTTGGTATGATGGCTTGATGAATGAAACCATTTTGTTGCGTGATATCATAGACCTTGATGCCACCTATGCTAAAGAATTTGGAAAAGATGAGTTCTCAGAAGCAAAAGAAGAGAGCGAAGAATCTGAAGTTAATACGGATGATTTGGACGATATATCTGAAGATGGTGCAGAAGATGGATTTGAATCTGACAGTGCAGATAATATATCTATCCTTGGTATGGAGACAGAGTTGCGTTCGAAAATGAACGAGTTGTTTGGAAGCGCGGCAGAGATATCTGGCGAATTGTTGAGCCTGCAGCAAGACAGATTGAATGCTGCTCTTAATGGCATTGAAATCAGCGATAAAGATGAAAAGACTTATGATCGCTTGGGCACGCAGCTTTCAAAATTGATGCAGGATGTGAAGCTTAATGAATCTCAAATAGACCGCATCCTGAATAACATCTATTCTTTGAACAAAAAGCTTACTACGGCGGAGATGAATTTATTGAAATTGGCCGAGTCCAAAAAAGTAAATCGCGCTATTTTCCTGAAGAAATATATCGGCAATGAACTTAACCCTTCTTTAACCGAGCAAATGGCTGGATTCAAGGAAAAAGGATTCAAAGAATTGGCGACGGATGTGGTTTCTGTGATGGAAGCGCGCAAGCCAATTTTCGCTTTGGCTAGTGATATAGGGTTAGACTTGGCCACCTTTAAAAAGCTTGTCGCTGAAATACAAAAGGGTGAGCGGATCGCATCGAAAGCCAAGAAAGAAATGATAGAGGCTAATTTGCGTTTGGTGATCTCGATTGCTAAAAAATATGCGAACCGTGGCCTGCAATTCCTAGATTTGATACAGGAAGGAAATATAGGCTTGATGAAGGCTGTGGATAAATTTGAATATCGCCGTGGATATAAATTCTCAACCTATGCCACTTGGTGGATCAGGCAGGCGATCACGCGTTCTATAGCAGATCAAGCCCGCACTATACGTATTCCAGTGCATATGATTGAAACTATTAATAAAATATTGCGCACTTCGCGCCAGATCGCTCATGATATAGGCCGTGAGCCAACGCCAGATGAGATTGCTGGCAAGCTTTCCATGCCGGTGGAAAAGGTACGTAAAATATTGAAGATTTCTAAAGAACCAATGAGCTTGGAAAACCCAGTGGGGGATGATGAGGGCAGTATGCTTGGTGATTTTATTGAAGATAAAAACGCCCTGCAGCCGCTTGATGCTGCCATTCTGTCTAATTTGCGTGAAGTTACCACTCGTGTTCTTTCCTCGCTTACTCCGCGTGAAGAAAGGGTGCTGCGTATGCGCTTCGGCATCGGGATGAAGACGGACCACACCTTGGAAGAGGTCGGCCAGCAGTTCTCTGTGACCAGGGAGCGTATCAGGCAGATCGAAGCGAAGGCTTTGCGTAAACTTCGCCATCCAAGCAGATCTCGCAAGTTGCGCAGCTTTTCTTCAGGTAATTAACCTGAGACTTATCTCGATTGAGATGAAGCAATTGTTCCACGTGGAACTTTTTTATAGCGTGAGCAAATTGCGCATCTTGTCTTTAAAGAACTAACCTATGCGTTGCCTCAGTTGAGAGAGGTATAGGTTGAATCTGCGAGATGTCATCTTAACCATGGTTTTAAATTTGCTGCACTGGTTTGTGTAAAGCTCTCCTGTTGAATGGTGATATGATATGCCATAATGCCATGGACAGCCATCCGTGGGGAAGCATTTGTCATTATGGCGATCAATCTTGCTGTCAATAGGGGTGAATATATCGCCCACAGGGTGAAACAAATCATTATGTTGGGTGAAAATGAAGTTGCCATACCACTGCATTTCATATGGCGAGATGTTTATCAGGTCGGCGAAATCATAGCCGTGTTCTTGTTCAACGAAGGTGGCTAATTTATTTAAGACATCTGAAGACCAAAGCCCAAACCCGGAAACGAAGTTGTTATAGTCAGAGGATTTGTCGCCTATAACATCTTTAATTTTTGCGACGTGGATAAAAAGATCTGGCTCTTTCTTGCGGAATTCAGCTTCATTATTGCGCTTAAACTTATCTGTGGCATAAGTTTTAATGATATCTTTATCAAACAGAGTTGCTGTTGGAAAAGGTTTAGTGAAGTATGTGTCGCTGTCGATGGTCATATAGTTCTCAGCCAACCCAGTTTTGTAAAAACACATTTTAACCATTTGTTGCTGCATCCAGCCACCCATCTTCATGATTTTTTCATAGATGCTGTCGCCGCATTTTTTAAACACCTCTTCATCCGCTATGAATTTCGGAATGGTTTTTAGTTCGCCAGCATTTTTAGCTTTTAAGAATTCTTGTTCAAACAGGCTTATTTCACTTTGTGGGACGACCATATAAAATGGTTGGTTGCCAGGGGTGACGAATTTTTCGTATGATTGAAAAAGATGCATGCTGACTTTTAGGTCCCTGGAAAAGCTTTTGTTAACAAAGGCGAAATTAGATTCTGCAGCACAGGCGCTGATTGCGATAAGGCCTAAAGTCACGCTTAAAATCAGTTTTTTAATTGTCATTATGCTAGCCCCGCAAAAGTTTGTTGTATTTCCTGGTTTAAGATATTGCAATGTTTACGGCTAGTCCAGAGATTTATTCAGCTGAAGAAAATTACTCAAGAAAATAAAATAATTAACAATAGCATCTTTTGTTAATCATTTCTTAACCTTTGTGTGTGCATTCTGGAGTTATGAGCATAACTAATGTGTAATCAAATTAATGGTAAAAAGAAATGAGTATTTTCGCAGCTAATAAATTCAGAATGGCGTTCTATATAAAATTCAATATGGAAGGAGCCACTATTAAGGAGAAAAAGCAGTGGATCGATGATATTATAGAGATTCTGGGATCAAGCCAAGATGTGAATAAAGTAGAAGTAAGCATTGACTATATGCAAGGGATTGCTGGGTATATGGAGGAAGCTGATGACTTCTCGAATGGATTTGAGGATGCTGTAGAGCATATAGAAGAATGGTATGAGGATAAAGGTTATCCGGAAGATGTAATGAGTAAGTTAGCGAAATTGGAGGGGAGGTATAATAACTCTATCGCTCTGGATAATGTTGAGTTAAATCTTGATGGGTCGGATGCTCCACAGCGAGTAGGTGAGGCAAGTGGAGCAGTAGCTGGAGCAGCGGTCGGATGGAGCACTGAGACATATGAAGAGGAAAAGTCTTCCGAAGGACGATCTTCTGAAATATCTAGCGCCGATATTAAGTATGATGATCCAATAGCTTTATTGAAGCAAAAAAACGAGATCATAGATCAGGCCATCCATAATTTTAAACAAAGAAAAACTATTTCAGGATATTCTTATGACTTAAGGGATAACAAAAAGGGTGATATAATAAGATCTACTCTCCAGTCGTTCAAAGGAGAGGGAATGCGGAATATAATCTTTGAGCATTTAACGAAAGATCTAACTTTGGATTATTTGAAGGCGGATGAACGTAATATTACATCGCTGATCGAGAAATTTATTTATGATCAAGCTTCGAGTCTTACCCCAAAAAGCACTGTATGCACAGAAGAAAAGTTGGATAAGTTTTATAATGAGGTTATCAAGCCACGTAATGATATCTATGCAATTCCTGAGTTAAGGCAGGGGTTGCTTGGAAGGGAAGTTGAGTTATCTTTTGGAAAAATGAAAAGGATATTAGAAGACTTTGGCCCAATAATTCAAAGCTTTCCATCCCAATATCGTGAAGAATATAAAGGTGTAATAGTGGATTATGTAAAAGCGATAGAAGAAGCAACACCAAAGAGAATTGTTAAAGATCAAATCTTGGCGCATTTTAATGCACAAATTCCTGTGTTAAAAGATGTATTAAAAAGTTCTGTAGAGCAAGGCTTAGACTTACATTTAACCTTAACCGCAGAAGACTCGGTAATGATCAGTCAAGAGGTCAGTAAATTTATAAACAGTAATATTCAGCAAGGAAAGTTATTAGGTGATTCAGATCTTCATAATAAGGTAGTAGAAGATCTTATTAAAATACTTGGCGAGAAGAAGAAAGGAGGAGAGCTCAACCCAAAAGATATGCGTGAAATATATGAAGCTGTTGCTTCTCCTGTGTTTCAGAAACAGTGGCCAATATTAAAAAATATAGTAATCAGCGCACAATCGATACTTGATAGTGCTGGTAAAGGGTTGGTGATAGATAATAGAATGGCCAATAAGATTATATCATTGTTGAAGCCTGAGGTTTTGAACGCGTTGGAAGTGTTGCCTACAAGGCAGGCCGATATAATTGAATTTATTTGTTTAGAATTGAATAAGCTACAAAGAATGCATAAAAAGTTTAGAACTGATAATATAGCAACCATTTCAGAGGCTAGCTTAAGTGCAGTATCTGATGCGGTGAAATCATTCTATAAGAAACAACCGGAGTATCATCGCCGTATCAAGGCTGATAAGGTAATAGAAGAATTTACTAAAGTGAAGTCTGCGGGAGTGCTGATAAAATCTGATTTCACTATCGAGACTGTTAGGGAGTTAGAAAGCAAGCTTCGCTCTAAAGTTGAGCGAATTTTCGATGAAGACCCGGAATATAAAGAGATGAATAAAGCGCCAGCAATGGTTCTTTATAACTTGTTAGGCGAATTCCAAAAGGCTGACGAAGGGGGGAAATTGGAGTGCAAAGCTAAGCTTGCAGAGAGCATTATAAGATTTGTGAGTAACACGAAAGATGCTAATCTTACTACTGTATTCAAGGATTTTAAACTTCCTCAGCAGCAGCAAGCGATTAGAAGCTTGAAGGCGGCATGCGATATGTCAATTGGCCGAGAAAGATAAAGTTATGATCCTTTTGTTTAGCTGGGATGCTTTGTTATGATTGCAAAACGATCGAGCTCTGTTAAGGGGCCCGATTTTTTGTGGGGGTTGGGGCATGATTCCTTGTGATTAGCTAAGGAAATTAACCAATCCTTAACCTAATTGTGGTCTAATGATTGCTCTTATATAAGAAACAGTTTGATGGTCATGCTTAATCGAATGCAGCAACATGTGGCAGAGGCGAGAATGTTCACTTCCCATATAGCATGGAGGGTGGGAACCTTGGCCCACGACATTAATGCCTCGCTGCCTTCATTAGACAGCATCATCCCGGGGATGAAGGCTGGCTCTGCGGATGTTGCCGCACTTAACCTTTATGCTGCCATTCTTGTTCAGCAGCCAGGGGAAGTGTTTAAGCCTTTGGTGGAGGGGCTGATGTGGATTATGTTGAGATGCAGCAAAGGGCAGCGCAATGCATTATTAAGCGGCAATTTAAATGTTGACGATGAATTGGCCATCACGCAAGAAAAGCTGGTGCTGATGCAGGACGGCAAGTTTTTCTATAACAAATTCCTTCCTTATGAGCTGCATGGTGCGATGTTAACCCTGATGGAGCAATTTAATCAACTTCAGCAGACGAATCATCTTGATGTCAACATCTATGCCACCGTCGATGAGATAAGCAGAAATTATGATGACCTATCTTTATTTTATCCCGCCCAAGAAGCGGCGGATGCTTTAATCGCCAAAGCCAAGCAGGGCCTTGCTTTGCGCTTGCATTTGGCTGATTATCTGAACAAGGTTAATGCCTTGATAAAACAGGCCCAAGAAGAGAAGTTTGGCAATAAGCCTTTTGATGCCAGACGTGAAGTTTTAACCGGCTTATATCGGGCTTCTTCACAGGTTGAGAGCAATATCAAGGTTGCAGATGTTGATCTTAATGAAAATCTTGCAGAAGATAATTTCCTTATTAACACTTCGGATATAACCCTGTCATCGGGGGGCAAGAAAAAGCAAGAGCAGAAGCAGCCATCAATCAGGGGCAAAGTTTTAAGTTCCTTGAAGAAGTCGGCTTCAGCAACCCAGTATTGATAATTGCAAGAATAGTTGCTATTCTGGCCCCCTTATTAAAACATAATTACTTGCAATGCAAAAAACAGCAATAGTTATCGGTGCAGGGCTTGCTGGGGCAACAACTGCTTTTGCATTAAGGAAAGCCGGCATTAAGGTTGTGGTGCTGGAGAAGGGGGCCGGCCCTGCGATGGGTGCATCGGCTAACCCTATGTGCATTATGTATCCGAGGTTTGATGCCCAGTGGAATAAATACACCAACTTCTATCTTGAAGCTTATAAATATGGATTGCAGTTTTATCGCGACTATCCTCAGCACTTCATCCAATCGGGAGTTTTAGCCTTTGCCAGAGATGATCAAAAGCAGAAATTCTCTACCATTGCCAAGATGTTAGGGCCAGATATATGCCAATTGGATGGGGATAATGAGTTTGGCCTGGGATTGTTGCTGTCCCGCAGCGGTTACCTCCATACTAAAGATATATGTCAGTTTTTATTGCGGGATATGGAGGTGAAATACAATGCTGGTGCTGTGTTGCTGCAAAGGGATGCTTCTGGAGAGTGGCGTGTTTTGAACCATCAAGGAGAGGTTATTGCTGTTGCTGAACATGTTGTGCTGGCCAATGGGTGCGATGCGGGGGATATAATTCCAGCCATTAAAAAGGCGGTATATACAGTCAGGGGGCAGTCCAGCTTTGCAGCAGCTGATATAGGCTATAGCAGTGAGCATGTGCTGTGCTTTCCGTGCATCTCTGTTACCCCTTCGGTTAATGGTGTTCACCACTTCGGCGCCACCTATGACCGGGATAACAGCTGCTTGGAAATCAGTGATGCATCGCATCAAAAGAATTTAGCTAATCTTGCTGAATATTTCCCTGAAGCGGGCAATCTGGCTGTAGGCGATTTGAATGGCACGGCGGGGAACCGTTGCTTCACCAAAGACTATCTTCCCATAGTCGGAGAAGTTCCAGGATGCAGCGGAGTTTACCTTAATATATCACATGGTTCGCGAGGGGTTGTTTCTGCGCCAATAGCGGCAGATTTCTTGGTGAAAATGATGCATTTTAGGTTTAGCGATAAATTAACCGATATATTAAGCCCTAAACGCTTTATAAATGATAGATGACACCAATTTGTTAATAAAAAATTAACCATTTAGGTGATATATTCTCTGCATACAGCAATTGCAGAAAGGTTTATATGCAGCAGTTTTGGAAAGGCAAGAGAGTGTTGCTAACAGGGGACACGGGGTTCAAAGGGGCGTGGATGGCCCTTTGGTTGCAGCATATGGGGGCGCATGTGTATGGTTTTTCTTTGCCACCTGAAGCTGATCAACCAAGTTTATTTTCATTGGTTAATGGCCCTAGTCGGTGGGAAAGCCATTTTGGCAATATCCAAAATGCAGATGAGTTGGCAGCAATAGTGAGATATAGCCAGCCAGAGATAGTTATCCATATGGCTGGGCAAGCGATAGTGGGGCGATCCTATAGCGATCCTTTGGATACTTATGCGACGAACCTTATGGGAACAGTTAACCTTTTGTGGGCATTGCAACATCATGCTGCACCGAAGTCGGTTTTGGTTATAACTAGTGATAAGGTTTATGAGAATCATGACACAGGATTAGCCTTTACGGAAGAAGATCGTTTAGGTGGTGATGATCCATACAGCGCTTCAAAAGCCTGTGCGGAATTGGCAGTTGCAAGTTGGCGCACTAGCTATTTCGAAAAAAAAGGAATACCTTTGGTGACGGCGCGTGGAAGCAATGTTATCGGCGGGGGAGATTGGTCGTATGACCGGTTGATACCCAACTATATACGCTCTATCGATGTTAAGAATTCAGCCTTTGTGATGAGGAACCCAACCTCTGTGAGGGCATGGCAGCATGTGATGGACACCGTTAATGGATATTTGACCTATATAATGAAGGTTTATAATGGAGAGGAGCTGCCTTTGAGTTTGAACTTCGGCCCCCCTCCAGAACAGGCTTTAACAGCTGGCGCTGTGGTGGATTTGCTGCAAGAATATATGCACTATCCCACCGTGGTGAACACTAATAAATATGAGAAGCCTTATCCGGAGAAGAATACATTATTAATTGATGCAAGCAAGGCGCAACGTGTGTTATCATGGGATCCATTGCTTAAACCAGAGCAGGCTATATTGTGGACAGCTCAATGGTATGGCGCTTACTTCAACAAGGCCGATATGTATGACATATCTATGGATCAAATCAATCAGTATGAGGGAATGAAATATGAGCACCAACAGTTGTCGCTTCTGCAAGACACCACTGAATCAAACTTTGGTCGATCTAGGAAGCATGCCATTGGCTAACAGCTATCTTACGGCTGGACAACTATCGGAATTGGAGCCATCTTACCCATTGCATGCCGAGGTTTGTGGCAATTGCCATTTGGTGCAGGTTATTCACGAAGTTTCGCCTGAGCAGATTTTTAATCACTATGCCTATTTTTCTTCTTACAGCCCGACCTGGCTGCAGCATGCTGAGAAATTCGTGACAACTGCCACAGAGAAATTTTCCTTAACATCTGGCAGTAAGGTCATAGAGATTGCAAGCAATGATGGGTATCTGTTGCAATATTTTGTTAAGAAGGGCATACCTTGCCTTGGTGTGGAACCCGCTGCCAACGTTGCAGAAGTTGCCGTTAAAAATGGGGTGCCAACTATAGTAGCTTACTTTGGTGTGAAAACTGCTGAAAAGCTTGTGGCAGATGGCTGGTTGGCTGACTTGGTTGTGTCTAATAATGTTCTGGCGCATGTGCCTGACATAAATGATTTTGTGCATGGAATATCCATAACCTTAAAGCCAGAAGGGGTGTGGTCGGTTGAGTTCCCACATTTGCTGAATATGCTGAAACATAACCAGTTTGACACTATATACCACGAGCATTATTCATATCTTTCTTTGTTGAGTGTGCAGAAAATATGCGCGGTCCATGGCCTGCATGTGTTTGACCTGGAAGAGATAAGCACTCATGGCGGCAGTTTGCGTTTGTTCATAGGTAAAGATGGGCATTATAAAGCAGTGAGCGATTCTGTTCGTAAAGTTGAGAAAGAGGAGAAAGATGCAAATCTTGATACGCCTATCGGATATCATGGGTTTGCTGACAGGGTTAATGTTGTGCGGAATGATCTTCTAGCCTTTTTACAGCGAGCGAAAGAGACGGGGAAAACTGTGGCGGCTTATGGGGCTGCGGCGAAGGGCAACACCTTGCTTAATTTCTGTGGGGTGAATTCAGACCTCATATCTTATGTTGTTGATGCGAACCCGCATAAGCAAAACACCTATCTTCCGCAAAGCCATATTCCTGTTTATGCAGAAGAAAAGATCACTGAAACCAAGCCGGATTATGTGTTGATCCTGCCATGGAATATCGCTGATGCTGTTGCTGAGCGAATGAAGTTGATAAGGGCGTGGGATGGGAAGTTCGTTACGGCTGTGCCGAAGCTGAAGATGTTTTAAAGATGCTTAAAACCTTCTTTGCAGTAAATATAGCCAGAGATAAGGGTTAGTATTGCTGCGATCCATATAGCAATGTCGCCGATGAAATCAGTGTATTGAATGCCAGTTCCTTGTTCGCCAAGCAGTAGCAATATTATGGCAACCATCTGAAAACCTGTTTTGATTTTGCCAAAATTAGTTACCGGCAGGCTGATCTTTATGTCGGCGAGATATTCCCTCAACCCTGAGACCAATATTTCCCGGCATAAGATGGCGATGGTGGGAATCACCGGGGCCCTGTCAAAGTGCACCAACATCATGAGGGTCGATGCCACTAGCAATTTATCTGCTATGGGATCCAGCACCTTGCCGAAACTGGTTTGAGCCCGCAGCCTTCTGGCTAAAAATCCATCAAAATAGTCCGTTATGCTTGCGAAGATGAAAATGCCTGCAGCAAAATAATGGACTGCCTTCTCCTCAATATAGAATGAGCTAATCAGCACCGGTATCAACAGGATGCGTAGCACAGTCAGCATATTGGGTAGGTCTTTTAATATCATGGTTCAGCTCGTCAGTCAGAAAGATTTTAACTCTATTTTAATCATTTATATCATTATGTAAATAAGCGACAATTGTTTTTGCAATTTTTTTGCTGATGCCGGGAACGCGGGTTATGTCGTTAACGCTGGCGCTCTTTAATAAATCGAATGATCCGAAATAACTTAGTAGAGCTGTCTTCCTAGCTTTGCCAATGTTTGGGATGGCATCCACCCCTGATTTGCTGATGGATTTTAGCATGCTTTTTCTGTGGGTGGTTATGGCGAAGCGATGGGCCTCATTGCGCAGTTTATGCAGGTATGCAAGGCTTGCATCCCCTATGGGTAATTGGAATGAATCTTTGCCGGGGATGTGGAAGAATTCGCGCCCTGAATTGCGTTCCGGCCCTTTGGACATGCACACCACTTCTATATCAGTTAATCCTAAAGTTTCCAGAGTGTTCATAACATAAGTTAGCTGCCCCTTGCCACCATCGATGATCAATAGGTCGGGCAGATTATCTTGCTTCTTAAATCTGCGAGTTAAGGTTTCAGCGAGCATGGCATAGTCATCGCCACTTTTCCCCTGCTCAGAAGTTATCCTGAAGGTGCGATATAGTTTTTTATTAAGAACGCCGTCTTCGGCTGCAACATAACAACCAAAGGCATGACTGCCCTGCATATGACTGTTATCATAGATTTCTATTATCTTTGGCAGTTTTTTAAGTTGCAGGCATTCTTGCAAAAGCTTTAGAGCTTGCTCTTGCTTGCCGGCTTCACGCTGCATGTTGCTTAAAGATTGCTTGGCATTATCGAGCGCGAATTCCATCAGGTCTTTAAGATGCGCGGATGAATTGGCCCCAACAATTTTAATCCTTTTTTTACTGATGGTCTTCAGTGCATATTCCAATGGCTTTTTTTCATCAGGTGGATGGCTTAGCAATATTATTGGCCCTGGGGTATGCAATTCATAGAACTGCAGGGCGAACTCCTCTAGGATTGTGCAGGCCTCTTCCATACTTTTCATGAAATAAGGTTTGTTGCCGAAATTTTTACTGTTGCGGATAAAGAAAACTTGAATGCAGCAGTCGCCATCTGGGGTTTTGTGCAAGGCAAAAACATCGGCATCGATGAGGTCGCCCGTGGTGGTGATGTTACGAGCTTGGATTTGGCTCAACACCTTGATTCGGTCTCGTATCTCCGCCGCTTTTTCATAGAGTAAATTATCGCTGGCCTGCTGCATCTGCAGCTTTAAGCTGGTTTGCAGTTCGCTGTTCTTGCCGGTTAGAAAATCTTTTGCTTGCTGCACGCTGACCCGATAGTCTGCCTGGCTGATCTTGCCGACGCAGGGGGCGCTGCATCGTTTAAGTTGATATTGCAGGCATGGCCTGGTTCTGGCGGCAAAGTAATTATCACTGCAGGGGCGCAGGTGAAACACCTTTTGCAGTTCGGCCAGTGTGTCGTTCACTGCTTGCACGCAGGCGAATGGGCCATAATAGCTGTTATCTTTTTCCTTGTCGCCTCGATATTTAGTGATCCGTGGAAACTCGTGCTCATCTTCAATCAGGATATAGGGGAATGATTTATCATCTTTAAGCAAGATGTTGTAACGTGGGGCAGAAGTTTGTATTAAGTTAGCCTCCAGAAGCAAGGCTTGGGATTCGGTTTCTGTCACGAGAAACTCCATCCTTTCAACTTGTGAAACCATCATTTTAAGGCGATAGGGCAATTTCTCGACGTTGGTGTAGGAGATAACCCTTTTGGGCAAAATCTTGGCCTTACCGACATATAAAATTATCCCATCCAGCCCGATCATCTTATAGATGCCAGCAGATGATGGCATGGTTTTAACCGCTTGGGTGATGATGTTGATGCCGCGTTGCAAGCCAGAAGGAGTCATGGGTTAGCCTCCTTTAGGTTTTTTGCAGTAAAGGATGTTTTTGTTCTTGGCACTGGATGTGATTTCCGCAAATTCTTGATTTTAATTAATCCATAGTATAGGGTAAATGTGAAGATATATCAAGTTTGTGAGGATTGTTATGGCTGAGGATTCAGGGGCTAGAGCTCGTATAGCCTTTATAATGTCTGGGAAGTATGGAGCGCCGGGCACAGGTGGCCATACAGGTGGTGGCGGAGATGGTGTGTTTAGTGTATTGGACCCATCGCAAATACAGCTGGAGATTGGTAAATCTGGACCGTTTTCACATATTGTAAGCAACATGATGCAAGCCCTTGGATATTTCGAAAGCAGCTTGGGGTTACAGACTGCTTTTGGTAAAGGGATGGGATTAGATAGTGGGCTGGGGTTTTTAGATGGCAAAGCTGGGTATAGTTTATTCAGTGGGCGTGGCAAGTGATGTTAGCTGAGTTATATATTTCTTGCTGAAGCAGGGGGCCCAAATGGGACTGGTGAACCATCTATCCCTAGAAGATTATGGTTCCATAAATCCTCTCTTTGCCTCGGGCTATTGTTGCCTGATCCAACTCCATTAGGGAACGAAACTCTTGCTCTTGATAGATTACTATTTCTAGGAGATTCAAGGGTAAGGCTGCTTGAGCGTGAAGGGCTTTTACTTAGTCCTTTTTCTCTGAAATCCACTACTTCATTATAGAAATCAAGGTCGTTAGCACCGTTATGATCTATGATCAGCACCATTGATGTTGGTAGCTCTCTTTTTATAATGTCTAGGGCGATTTCTTTAGAAGACTGGTCCATGCCATTTAAAGATTCATCAAGCATCAGAATATCTGGTTTTTTCAAGATTTCTGCAACGAGCTGAACCTTTTTTTTCTGCCCTCCACTTAGCCTTACATTTAGATCAACTCCTTCATCTAATAAGTCAGTGATTCCTTCGCTTGTCTTCTCGTTGAATTTCATTTCGTTTAGTAAATGTACAGCCTTTGTAATAAAGCCATTACTATCTTCGACTGAGTTCGGTGGGCTGTCTGGATAGTAAAGAGCTTCCCTCAGAGTTTTTCCATGAGGGAAGAAATCATCTTGGGTGAGGAATCTTATTTTCTTGCCAACTGAAATAGATATCTCGCCACTGCTTGTGATGCCGCCAGAATCTTTAAGGCCTATTATTTTACTTAGAATTGTCGATTTTCCGTTCCCAGAGTCGCCCGTTATTAGATAGCGTTTGCCCATTTCAAAGGTGCAATCAGAAGGTTTTAATATTTGGCCTTGGCCTGCATTAAGAGTTACCCCTTTAAGGCTTAAGGAGGATGATGAAGCAACCTCAATGCGTGTCAAGGTTGAAATGGAGCCTTTGATTTTATCGCTGGCATCAAGGAATAATTTTATTCTTTCTGCGGTGGCAGTAATGCCCATTACTAGATCATTATTGTTCTCTGCCCAAAGGAAGGCAGGCTTTAAATCGTTTAAGGTTTCATGGATGGTCCATCTGTGTTCGTATAATATGGATCTGGTGAATATCTGCCAACCAAACAGATAGAACTTTCCTATGTTATACATATAAGCGTGGGTGTCTTGCCACAGCTTTTGAACTTCTCCCATATGGGTGATACGATCTTCGATTGGCCTCATTTGGTATATAAGGCCTTGCTGCTGATCTAAAGCATATTTTTCACCCCCTCTTTTGGTTATGGTGGCGATGTTTTTATCGTCGTGGCTCCGCACCGCCTTGAGTTCGGTGTTGAGGATGGCGCGCTCTTTGCTCCATGCTGCTTTATATGAACCCAGCCAGTGGGTTATAATGTTTGTGCTTAACCCATATGTTAAAGAATAAAGGGCCAGATCTGGTACGGAGATGGGGCCTATAGAGATATATTTTGATAGCCTTATGAGATCATTCAACACCATGCAGGCATTTTGGAGGGCCGAAGTTGAGCTTGCGATTAGAGAAAGTGATTTGCTGAACTCATAGCCATCGGCGCCGATGTTGCGTATTACAAATTCAAGTTTTTTATCGGACGACATGGCATATGCACTTTGATCAGAGAGTTTGGTTGTGTTGAGATTATCTGCCAATTTCCTGGCTAGGGTGGTTTCTAGATATTTATTAATAAAAGAATGTAGGGTGGTTATGGTGAGTTGCCATACTATTATTGGTATAATGGGGGGGAATGTATTTTCAAATTTTTCCCATACATCTATCCCTTTGCTGCAAGTTTGGTCACCATTGTCGGCGCAAGCAAGGTTGTTGTATTCATCGAGTATCACATTACTGAAGAGTTTGTCCACTCTGCGTTTTGAATGGTATATCAAATAATTGCAGAGTATGAGGGATGTGGTTTGCAAAAGTAGATGCCTGGAGAGATACCCCCACCCAGTGATGCGTGCAATCAGAGGGACCGTGTCGTGAACCAGTTTGACTGGTGCCCAGACATAATTAAGGTAAGGCGAGGGTGGTGAATCGGCTTTATGTAGCATGTTCTTAGTATGTTAATTAATCCATAAGGAGCTTGAGGGATAAAGCCTGAATTGTCAATATGTGTTAACAATTTCGTTTCGCCATAAAGCTGGATATTAAGATAACTTAGGGCTGTGAGAGAAAGCGTTCATGCCGCTGATCAAGCTGTGGATTGAATCCATAGCCCGCTCTAACCGGTTAGGTTTTTTTGCCAAGGCATAATCCTTAACTGAAAGCCTCGCGCTTAGGCCTCGCTCTTTTTGCAGCCAAGCAATGGCGCTTCTTTCATCCCCGATGGCATCAACCAATTTTAGTCGCAAGGCCTGGCCGCCAGTATAGAGCCTGCCATTATTAACTTGTTTGATCTCGGTTTCGCTGAGATTGCGACGCTCTTTCACCATGTCAGAAAAGACGGCAAGTGCATCCTGCATCAGATCATTTTGCACCGCTTCGACCTCTGGTGTGTATTTTTCAAATGGATTGGGTGCGGCTTTTAAAGGTGAAGATTTGATGTTGATGAAGCGAACGCCAACTTTATCAGCCAAGTCGGTTACTTCATAAGTTTGCATAATGGCGCCTATGGAGCCAGTTAAGGTGAATTTGTGACTGACGATATAATCACATGCTGTGGCTGTCATATATGCCGAAGAGGCTGCTATTTGCTCGAGCACTGCGACCACGGGTTTGTGCTTTGCGATGTGCCTGATTGCAATGTGATATTCCTCACCCGCAACTGCAGATCCGCCACCGCTGTCGATGTCGATGATAACCGCTTTCACTGCGCTGTTATCGGCCAGATCGCGCAATTTTTTTATGCTGTTTAGATCATCCAGCATTAAGCCTTCTATCCGCACTCTTGCGATATAGCCACCTTTATATAAAGACTGGGGGTCGAGGTTGCTTATGAATATAGAGCCGAGCAATATACCAACCAGAAATAGGCATAGCAAACGCCAATGGGAAGCTTTTCTTTTTAAAGTTATTCTTTCCAATAAATATTCTGGATCTATCATGTTTACACCCTATATATAAAGCTTTGACCGTAATGATACAATGGCTTCTGAAGAAGGGCAAGATATATTTATGCTTGACCGATGATATGATAATAGTACACAGTATCCCATGCATATTTAAGGGTGATGGCATGAACATATTACAGATTTTACCAAGATTGGAAACGGGTGGCGTGGAGCGCGGAACTTTAGAGATAGCTGAAGCTGTGGTGCAAAGAGGGGATGGATCTTTCGTTGCCTCTGCTGGTGGGAAGATGGTTACGCGCTTGGTCGAAGGCGGAACGAAGCACATTACGATGCAGCTTGATACTAAAAATCCATTCAAGATTTTGTTGCATGGTTGGCAGTTGAGCAAAGTTATTAAACAACATGATATCCAGATAGTTCATGCCCGCTCGCGCGCCCCGGCATGGAGTGCATTGCTTGCGGCAAGGATTGCGGGGGCAAAGTTCGTCACCACCTTTCATGGAAGATATGGGGTTAGCAGTTTCTTTAAGCGCTTTTATAACAGCGTTATGGCGCGTGGAGATAAGGTTATTGCTGTGTCTGACTTTATTGCAGATCACATAAGGCATTATTATTCGCAGTATGTTTTGGTGCGTGATTTAGTGACTATCCATCGAGGAGTTGATTTGAATTATTTTAATCCTGATGGGATGGCGGAAGAGAGGCTGAGCCAGGCTCGCCTGCATGTATCTGATGATGGGGTGGCTGGGACTAAAATATTGCTTCCTGGGAGGATAACAAGGGGTAAGGGACATTTATACCTGTTGGACATCTTGAGCAAATTATCTGAAAGAGATTGGATTTGCTATATAGTCGGTAACTATACGTCCGACCATTTGCCTTATGTTAAAGAACTGCATGGTCGTATATTAGAGCTTGGATTTAAGGATAAAGTGATCATTTTGCCGGATTGGCATGATATGCCGGCCCTTTACGCAGTGGTTGATGTTGTGGTTTCTGTCGCTGCAATACCAGAGGCGTTCGGCCGCACTATGCTGGAAGCACAGGCTATGGGTAGGGTGGTTGTGGCGAATGCTCATGGTGGGGCTTTGGAGATAATCTCCCATCAAGATAATGGCTTTCATCTGCCTTTAGATGATGCTGATCTTGCTGCATTGGTGTTGCATGATGCATTAAATCTTGATCATAAGGCCAAAGAGCTGATTTCTAAGGCTGGTCGGAGAAATGCTGCTCGCTATAGCTTGGCTGGAATGTGTCAAAAAACTACGGACCTATACAAATCTTTGTTGGATTAGGAAAATTGTGGTTGACATTTAAAGGCGTTTGAGCATAATCTGTTGCTTACGAAAATATTTTAAGTTGAGATATTATGTCATACACTGCAGGAACATACAGCGCCAAGCCATCAGAGATAAAAAGAGGTTGGCATATTATTGACGCATCAGGTCTAGTTTTGGGGCGCCTTGCCGCTGAAGTGGCGAAAATATTGCGTGGCAAGCACAAGCCTTGCTATACCGCTAATATTGATTGTGGTGACCATGTGGTTATAATCAACGCGAAAGAAGTGGCTTTGACTGGAAATTCTAAAGCAAGCCAACGCACATTTTACTGGCACACAGGGCATCCTGGTGGGGTTAAAGAGCAAACTTCTGAAGCAACACTTGCTGGCAGATTCCCAGAAAGATTAATACAACGTGCTATATTACGCATGTTGCCTAAAGAAAGCCCATTAGCACGTCAGCAATTTAAACATTTGCATGTGTATCCAGGTGCGGATCACAGCCATACAGCTCAGTCTCCAGTGGTGTTAGATATAGCTGGGAAGAATTCAAAAAACAGCAAGAGATAAATTTATTTAGGTTATTATAATTATGCCAAGTTCAGCCAAGACCGTAGTAAGTATTGAAAAACCAAAAGCGGTTGTCAAAACAAAAAAATCTGCAGTAGAAAAAACTTATGCCACAGGGCGTAGGAAAGAAGCTTCTGCTCGAGTGTGGTTATCGCCAGGCAGTGGCCGTGTTACTGTTAATGGTCTTGATATTGTTAAATATTTTGCACGCCCAGTGTTGCGAATGATCATCAACCAACCGCTTGCTATAACTCAAGCTGTTAATCAATATGATGTGGTTTGCACTGTGAAAGGAAGCGGCCTTTCAGGCCAAGCTGGTGCTGTGCGTCATGGCATAAGCCGCGCTTTAAGTGCTGTGTGCGAAGCTTTCCACCCTATACTGAGTCAAGGTGGATATCTGACTCGTGATAACAGAGAAGTAGAGCGTAAGAAATTCGGACGTAAGAAAGCTAGGAAGAGCTTCCAGTTCTCTAAGCGTTGATTTTTTGCTTATTATAAGAATTCAAAAGCCACACTGCGTGATCTGCAGATGTGGCTTTTTTATTGTTCAAAGTTAATGTATTTTTGCAAGCATGTATGTGAATATGAGTGCTTAAAGCGGAATGGAGTTCGTTATGAACCCCATCATCTTTAGAGGTTAAATCATGCGCTTGAACAGATTCACCTTTTCTACCAACAGGTGCTTTATTGCCCCGATAATGTGTAGAGCAATAAGAGAGGTGAGAACAGCAGCGACGATGGCGTGTGTTTCTTTTGCTATAGGATATATAGCGGTGTTAGGCCCTATTAAATCTGGCACCATGTGCCCTGTGTTCAAAAAGTTGATGCCATAGCCAGCGGACATAGACATGGCATAGCCACTAAGTGGCATTAACAGCATGCATGCATAGAGCAATCCTGATGTTGAAGATGCCAACTTTCTTTCTGCAAGATTGATTGTTGTTGGCAATGGGGGCACAGGGCTGCTTAATCTGGCTGCTATTCTAATGAGAATCAGCATAAAGGCGATAAGGCCAAATGATTTGTGCATGGTGAATATCTGCAATTGTTCGGGGCCACTAGGCAGGCTTACCATATAGGTTCCTGCGCATAACAATATGATAATCATCACGGACACCATCCAGTGCATGATCCGCATTGATAAAGTATATTTATTCATTTTAAACCCTCTGTTAGCTTTGAATGCTATGAAGGGGATATCATATCTCCTGGCTGCACCCAACGGTCAAAATCTTCACCGCTTACCAAGCCTAACTCAATTGCAGATTCGCGTAAAGTAATACTTTTATTATGAGCATTTTTAGCAATCTTAGCTGCGTTGTCATATCCGATGTGGATGTTAAGTGCTGTGACCAGCATCAATGAATCGTTTAGCAGCTTACTTATCCGATCTTCATTGGCCATAATACCGGATATGCAGTGGTCAGAAAAGCTTGTCATTGCTCCGCTTAGCAGATCTATTGACTGCAATAAATTGTATATCATCACTGGTTTGAACACATTGAGCTCTAGATGCCCAGTTGCGCCAGATATAGTTATTGCTGTGTGATTCCCCATAACTTGAGCGCACACCATTGTTAATGCTTCGCATTGGGTTGGATTAACCTTGCCCGGCATAATGGATGAACCCGGTTCATTTTCAGGTAAAGATATCTCGCCAAAGCCGCAACGTGGGCCAGATCCAAGTAAGCGAATGTCGTTAGCTATTTTCATTAAGCTGACGGCTAAAACATTTAAAGCGCCGCTCATTTCCACCAAGGCGTCATGGCTGGCTAATGCTTCGAACTTATTTGCAGCAGTGATGAATGGATAGCCAGTTGCAGAGGCAATTTTCTCTGCGAATTTCTCTGCAAATCCTACAGGGCAGTTTAAGCCCGTGCCAACTGCAGTTGCACCTTGAGCCAACATCAAAAGATGGGGCATTGCAGATTTGATTCGTGTTATGTTCATATCCAGCTGTGCTAGATAACCTGAAAATTCCTGGCCCAGGGTCAAGGGGGTTGCATCTTGCATATGGGTGCGGCCAATTTTTACTATGTGTTGGAATTCCGCAACTTTTGCAGCGAAGGTTTTTCTCAGGTGTTTGAGGGAAGGTATTAATTGTTCCTCTATCTCGCATATGGCGGCTATATGCATGGCCGTTGGGAATGAATCATTAGAGGATTGGCTTTTATTAACATGGTCATTAGGATGCACAGGATATTTGCTTCCCATCACCCCGCCCATCATCTCAATAGCGCGATTAGATATCACTTCATTCAGGTTCATGTTTGTCTGAGTGCCCGAGCCTGTTTGCCACACAACAAGGGGAAAATCATCCGAATGCTGGCCGGCAATAATTTCATCGGCGGCGGCAGAGATCGCTTTGGTGATGTTTTGGTCTAATATATTTAGTTCGCAGTTAACTTGAGCAGCGGTTTTTTTTAATAAAGCAAAAGCCTTGATTAATGGTTTTGGCATTCTTTCATGACCGATCTTGAAGTTTTCAAAAGATCGTTGTGTTTGGGCGCCCCAGTAATGATTGGCTGGCACTGATATTTCGCCAAATGAATCTTTTTCTATCCGTTCTGCCATTTGCAATCTCCTAAATTTTAATTTTAAAGTTTGCTGCTTTTTCTAAAGTTTCAGCGACTTGGAATATGGTTGCTTCATCATATGATTTGCCGATCACTTGTAAACCCAGCGGCAATCCGTCTGCTGCCAAACCAGTCGGCACGGAAATTCCTGGCAGCCCTGCTAGGCTGCTTGGCACGGTGAAGACATCCATGAGATACATGCTGATTGGGTCGTCCATATTTTCCCCAATGGCAAAAGCGGTGGATGGAGCTGTTGGAGTTAATATTGCATCGATCTTCTCAAATGCATTATAGAAGTCCTGAGCGATAAGCCTTCTGATTTTTTGTGCTTTTAAATAATAGGCGTCATAATAGCCAGCAGATAGAACATAGGTGCCTATCATTATCCTTCTTTTTACTTCTGTGCCAAAACCGGCAGCTCGGGTTTCTTCATACATTTCTTCCAGAGATGAATTAGGGGGTGAGACGCGCGGGCCATAGCGCACGCCATCATATCTAGCCAAGTTAGAGGAAGCTTCAGCAGGAGCGATTATATAGTATACTGGAAGGGCATATTGAGTGTGAGGAAGGCTTATGTCGACGATTTCAGCCCCGGCTTCTTTAAGCCAGGCGATGCCTTTGTCCCAGAATGATAAAATTTCTGATGGAATGCCTTCCATTCTGTATTCTTTTGGGATTCCTATTCTTAGCCCCTTTACTCCCTTATTAAGCTTCGCAGAAAAATCTGGCGCGGCTTCTGTGTATGAGGTTGAATCAAGTGGGTCGTGCCCAACAACTGCCTGCAATAACAAAGCAGAATCCTTTACGCTGCGGGCGAAAACACCAGCTTGATCCAGCGAGCTGGAGAAGGCGACCATGCCACGGCGCGAACAGCGGCCATAGGTGGGTTTAACCCCGACGATGCCAGTGAAGGCAGCAGGTTGACGGATTGAGCCACCAGTGTCACTGCCAAGAGAGCCCATGCACATATGGGCGGCCACTGCGGCGCTAGAGCCCCCGGATGAGCCTCCTGGCACCAGGTCAGCGGTGTCGGCTTTTCTTTTCCATGGGCTGATCACATTCCCATAATGGCTGGTTATATTGGCAGAACCCATGGCAAATTCATCCATATTAGTTTTACCAATCATTATTCCGCCATTGGCAAAAAGTTTAGAAGTTACGGTAGATTCATATTGAGGGATAAAGCCTTTCAGCATGGCAGAGCCTGCTGTGGTTTGTATTCCTTTGGTGCAGAACAGATCTTTCACACCGATAGGAATGCCTTCGATCATGCCGGCTTCCCCGCTTTGGATTTTATCATCACTAACTTGGGCCTGAGCAATTGCGACTTCTGAAGTGATCTGAATGAATGCATTTAAACTTTTCTTTTTTTCTGCTTCTTTCAAATGTGCCATGGTTAATTCTTTGGCTGAAATCTTCTTAGCCATAAGCATCTCTTTGGCTTCAGTAATGCCCAATCTTGTTAAGTCTGACATAAGTATCCATCGATTAAAAGTTGTTGCACAAGCAACTTTGTGCCTGCCAGTTTTATATTAATTAAAGTATCCAAAACGTATATACCAACAACCTATAATGATCAAGATTGTTATTTCATTTGCCCTGAAAAATAGTATACTGGTAAGGTGAATAAATATTAAAAGGGTGTTGTTATGGATTTTTCTACATACATATATGCGATTATTTTGCTACCGTTGATTTTCATTTCATTCTTCACGGTTGAGCAGCAATCGGCTTATATTATTGAGAGGTTTGGTAAATTCTCTCGCATTGCGGGTCCGGGTCTGAATTTTAAAATCCCATTTATTGAGACTGTTCGTGGCCGCGTTAGCTTAAGGTTGATGCAACTTGATGTGGAGGTGGAAACTAAAACCTTGGATGATGTGTTTATCCATATCCTCACATCCGTTCAATTCCGCATATTGCCGAATAAAATTTATGAAGCTTATTACACACTAGATGATGCCAGAAGCCAGATTCAAGCTTTTATATTTGATGTGGTGCGTGCCCGCGTTCCAACAATTAAGCTGGATCATGTGTTTTCTAAAAAAGATGAAATTGCCAATGCGGTAAGGGATGAATTGCATGAAGTGATGAGTGAATTCGGCTATGACATAATTAAAGCATTGGTGACGGATATTAATCCTGATCAAAGGGTTAAGGCGGCGATGAATGAAATAAACGAGGCTCAACGTTTAAGAATAGCTGCGACTGAGAGGGGAGAAGCCGAGAAGATAATCAAGGTTAAATCTGCCGAAGCTGATGCCCAAAGCCATATTCTGCAGGGGCAAGGAATAGCTGGCCAGCGCAAAGCCATTATCGAAGGGTTGAGGGAATCGCTTACTGATTTTCAAAAGGATGTGCAAGATGTTGACACCCGAGATGTGATGAGCTTAATCTTGATCGCTCAATATTTTGACACTTTGAAAGAGATGGGAAAAAACGGCAACATGAACAGCATCATGATTCCCCATTCGCCTTCAAGCTTGGGTGATTTGCAGCAGCAGATCCGAGATGCGATTATAAGTGGTGGGCAGGTGCCTAAGAGTAAGCCTTTTAAGGATGACAAAAAATAAGATCTTTTGCTCCTTATAGAAAGCAGGCGGAAAAGGTCTGCTGGTAAATAAAAGAGGATGTCGTCCTTGAAGCTAAGCTCTGCATGGCTTCTTGAGGATCCAATCAAATGAATGAAATAGATCTTTTGTTTTTATATATATTGCTGGCTCGCCGAAACCTGCTACGCTTTGGTTTTGAGGGTGATGTATGACAGATTTAAGACCTGATCACAAACACTTAATTTTATTCTTAAGGCCCCTCTCGTTTTCCAAAAGATCTGATCTGTTATTGCCTTTTCTTTTTATCGCCATCTCCATATTTCTTTAGCCCCTTTAAGGCTTTGGAAGCCTGGCCTGACACGGCCTGCTTGGCAGCTGATTTTGCCTGCTCAACCATCTTGCTTAAGAAACTGTTATCGTGGGCGTAACTTAATCCATGCACGCCAGCGATGGATTCGACAACGGATATTATAGAGCTAAATAAACTTGAGAATAAAACCATAATTAACATTAGCGGCATTAGCACTTTGCAGTAATCAATAACTACGCTGGGTAACAGTGCTTTGATACCATATGTCATAGGTTTAATCCCCACCTGTTGGGTGTAGGTAAATTTATCAGTTATGGAACCTATACTGCTGGTGCATGGCGCCCCAATACGTTGCACCGTTTTGCAGAACAATCCATTGTTTCCAGCGCACATAGTTACTATTTGATCAGATTGGCTTAACGATGAGGATGTTAATATCGATATGCTGCTGCCAGTATATGTTCCATTATAAACTGCATCCGCAACTGCTAATATCAAACATAGTGCTCCTGTTAACAGGGCTGGATATAGCATGTATGCGAACAGTTTTTTCATCCAGGTGTCAAACATACCTTTGGTGAATGAGAAGAGAGAGCAGGCTATAAAGAATGGTGATAGAAGCACGAGCACGGATATGATGATTGCGGATAGAACAAACATGCTGACCAATTTGAACACGATTTTCACCATCATCACGCAATATATAATCATAATTATTGCAAGCAATATTGCAACGACTGAAAAGCACATACATAGGGCGATCATCCATACGGACATTAATCCTTTAAAGGTGTAGTTGCATGAGCCGAAGTTAAGATAATTCAATAGCTTGCAATCAAAGAAATCCCATATGCTTAATTTAACTGCGCTATATCCAGCGGTTGCTGTGATGTTGCCGCCTGCGCCGGCACCTGAGGTTAATCTCTCGGTTAAAAGTTGCGTGCCATCGGCCATTTGATATCTGCACATGCCAATGGGGTCGCCAGCATTTAATGCATCAGTCATGAATGCTGCCATTTGCTCAGCCCCAAAGATCAATGCAGGAAATAAGCCGGATGTGCCACCCACGGTGTTCGTTGCATCAACTTGATACCACGAAGAGGGGGTTATAAAATATGCGACGAGGGCAAATTTCACCAGGAACATTATATACTCGCCCCGCCTCAATTCATGAGCGGAGGACATGATTTTTATTCCCACTAGGGCCACATAGAGAGACAGCATAGCATATACCATGGACTGCATACCACTCTGGACTTTAGCTAAGAACCCAGTTGACCCGCCGGTGACTGTGTAGGGAATGGCGATGACCTTGATCATTAAATCTTTAATGCAGCCGACCACAGTGCTGGTCATATGCATTGATCCGCTTAAGAATCTGCTGACGGAGGTTGAGCTGTGGCCAGTGCTGTCAGTTTCACCCAGTGTGCTTGCTAAAGATATTAAATCTTTTCTGGATGAGGACACATAAAGGCAACGGGTATCGTTATAATAGGTGTCTGGCATTGTTTGAGGCAAAGCTGGTGGGGCAATTGGAGCGCAGCCAATATAAACAGGGGGGATTGTGTTTGGCGAAGCCACGCATGCTTGGATGCCTCCGCGCATAGGGTCTTGTTGGAAATAGGAATATAGTATTTTCCCCATCTTGCTCATGGCTGAGCGGGATGAGATGTCATTAGGTTTTAGGGTGTATGTTTGTGCTGGGCGAAATGGGGCGCTGCCATTTGTATCATGGGCAGGGAGAGGGCCATCATAACCGACTGCTATAGCCCCAACATTAGCTGATCTAGCGAGGCAATAACCAGGGGGAGTTCCAATGCGAGTGGAGTTGTCGGGAAGGGTGCATGAGCAGGTGTTGCCCACCACTTGGCAATTACAAGAGCCAGAAGCCGGAGCCCCATAACAGGCTTCTTTATTATAGCCATAGGCCCCTGGGTTGTTACATTGGAAATAATATGGAACATCATCGCGACTGACAGCGCAGGGGTTGATGTTGTTTTTTCCCTGCACAGTAACCCAACCATTTTTAAAGTTCACATATTCATGAGGCTGCATGATGAAGGTGTTAGTGCAGGTGTCAGTTAGGGCTGTGATTTCCCAAGCAAATATTGCTGCGGCGATGCCAAAACTGAATATGCTAGCTGTCACTTGCGTTTGTGCTAGGACAAAACCTTGTATGGCCATGCCGACCATAGTGCTAGATAGGGCTGCATCTCCCAGCCCGCTGGTTATGGAGCCGTTAGGCAGAAGGGGTAGTTGTGTTGGCATGTTTACAGAGAAAAAGGCTAGAGTGCCAAAGGGCAATATCACATTGAATGGGCTGAGGCATACGCTCCAATGCTTTGCGTAATGCTTGCCCCATGGAACATTTTTCACATATTGATGGGCGCTGTTCCAAGAAGCCGTTGCAGGTGTTGCAAAAACGCCATGCAACATGCTCAGTATTGTTAACATCACCACGGCAGTTCGCATTTTTATTTTGAGCAGTTTTAGCAATGCCTCTACTCCTTATTTTTTTCTTTAACTTTTTCAACGAATTTGGGAATCCAGATATCTGGATTGTTGCCATATTCTTTACGTACTTCATCTAGGATCAGCACTGTGTCAGCCCTGCCTGAGAGGATGTTAATCACATCATCCATGCCAGAGAGATCTATTCTTGCAACTATCGAATCGTTTCCTTGCTTCACCAGGAAATATCTGCTGCCAGGGTCGGTGGTTTTAATTAATTCATATTCCCGCGCACTCAGCATAAACACTTTGCGGTATACGTCTGTAGCTTTTAGATTTGGTAGGAAAATCTGAGTGGCTGTCTGTTGAATGAGTGTGTCACTAATTGAGCTTTTGCTTGCATCTTCCACGCTCTGTGTTGCAAACACCACAAAGGTGTTGAGCTTACGTAACACTTTAAGCCAGTCTTTAATCTTAGGGGCAAACACCGGATTATCAATCAGGGCCCACGCTTCATCCAGAACGATCATTGAAGGTGTACCATCAAGAGAGAGGTTAATGCGGTGGAACACATAAGATAATGCCGGGCCAAGGCTGGCTTTATCTTTTAATAGTTCTGCCATCTCAAACCCGAAAACGTTAGCTTGAGAGAAGTCTATCACATCTTCTTCATTGTCAAAAATGCTGGCGTGCGAGCCCCTGCCATGCCACATTGCCATTCTTCCTGCCAAAGTGCCAGGGCCTTCCAAGCCAAGGAATGGGGCGATGTTGCTTAATTTTCTGTCGCTTTGATCTAGTTTATAGTTACCATTTATTGCAGAGCTGAGTGCTGCAATATCTTCGGAAGAAACTGATTCGCCGTTAGTGGTGACCAATTGCTTCATCCAATCCAGTAGGAAGGTTCTGTTTTCGCCTGTGTCAGGTAATAGCAATGGATTAAATCCACATTTTTTCCCAGGGTCAATTATTGTGTAGTTGCCGCCTAGTGCCCTTAGGAATATCTCTGCACCACGGTCTTTATCGAAGAAAAATAACCTGGCTTTAAACTTTTGAGATTGGGCGCATAAGAAGTTCATCATCACGGTTTTACCGGCGCCAGTCGGCCCTATGATGGTTGTGTGGCCAACATCTCGCAAGTGGAAATTGAAGAAGTATGGGGTGGAGGATGTGGTGTCCAGAACTGTTACGGCTGGCCCCCAGTGATTGCCTTTGGCTTTGCCCACCGGATAGTTGTGGCAAGAATTAAAGGCGGCTAAATTCATGGTGTTGATGACGGAGCTGCGTACTATGAAGTCAAAATTCCCTGGCAGCTGCGCCCAAAATGCAGGCTCCATATTAACTTTTTCTTGTACGCCGACGCCACCGGTGTTTGTTAATTCTACTGATGTTATTGATAAGAAGGTCTTTAAATCTGCTATGGTTTCGGCGATGCACATGATGCTTAAGTGATGGCTGCCGAAGGCTATTTCCCCACTCATCGCTCGGTCTAAAGCTTCTGAGATCTCGGCGATCTGGGAGACGGCCTTGTCACCAGCTTGAATCATCCTGTTTTGTTGCAGCTGCATCTTGTTAATAGCGGCTTGCCTGTTGCTGAATAAGAACGATTGGGAAATCACGAATTCAAATGGCAGCTTTAAAAAGGCGTCCATAATGCCGGCCCATGTTTTAGGGCCATATTCTTTAACACTGACCATGCCTGCATAGCGCTCGATTCCATCTGGTGTTTTGGCTTCCATAGCACCTCTGTTGCCGAAATACATCCGATTGGTTGCGATGTAATTCTTCATATCATGCAATGGGCATATCATCTTTGTGCGAACGCCGCAATTAACGATCCGGCCAAAGAATTCGGCGATCTCGGAATAAGCAACGCCTTCTGCATATCTTATGCCTAATAATTCAGGGGTATAGTCGCGCATAGCATTCAACACCCGGCCGGTTGCCTCTGTCAATTGCTCATATGATTCATATAAGCGATTGGCCCGCCCCTGGCGTTGTGCATCTGGATTTGTGATGGAATTTATTTTGTCGAGCATGGCGCTGGCTGCCGCTGCCCCTGGCTTGTTAATCAGTGTTATATAAAGTTCATTAGTGAAGGCTTGGCGACTTCTGTTCTTTTGAAACCACTTTTGATCGAGATATTTGGCGAACCCTTCGGGCATGTCAACACTTGCGTAATCTTCGGGATACACCTGTTGTTTGCGACGAATCATGTGAAAATATAGCCCCAAAGTTGGGCTAGACATACTTTTAAACAGCAAGTTGCGTAGATCTTTCCTTATATCCAAATCTTCATCATCCGCCGTTTCAAAAGAGAATCCGTTTAATTTGATAACTTGGATCAGATCATCAGTATCTGTGATAACCGTGTTTTCATTGAAATGAGCGCGATAACGTATGAAGCCACTAGCAGGGTATTCGCCTTTGGCGACCTTTTCTCTATCGGCTTTAGACTGGAAAAACTTCAGCATACTATATGCACCTTGTGTCTCGTAATTAATCCTGTTGGAGCTCTTTTTATTTCAGCTATTTTAAGTATAGCCAATCGTTTCTGCTTTAAGCAACCAATTTTTACTGACATCCTTCAAAGAAACGATAATGAGATATGCCGTTAGGGCTATACATTAAAACGGAAATGGATCACGTCGCCATCTTGCACTATATATTCTTTGCCCTCAGAGCGCAATTTGCCAGCATCGCGTGCACCGGATTCGCCTTTATATTTTATATAATCAGCGAAGGTGATGGTTTCTGCTCGGATGAATCCTTTTTCAAAGTCGGTATGGATAACGCCTGCTGCTTCTGGGGCTCGGCTGCCTATGTGGATGGTCCAAGCTCTGGTTTCTTTAGGGCCAACAGTAAAGTAAGTTATCAAATCTAAGGTCTTGTATCCAAGGCGTATCAATCGGCTTAACCCGGTTTCTTCCATGCCCATTGTTTCTAGGAACTCTTTTTTATCACCTTCGCTTTCTAGGTTAGCAATTTCAGATTCTATGCGGGCAGATATTATAACAGATTCGGCGCCTTTAGTGCTTGCCATAGCTGCCACTTTATTTGATAGGTCATTCCCTGTTAGCACTTCTTCTTCGCTCACGTTGCAGACATATAAAATAGGTTTACTGGTGAGCAATTGCAGAGCCTTAACCTCAGCTGCCGAATATTTATCTAGCAGCATTCTTGCTGGATTGCCATCGCTTAATATCGCCAGGGCTGCGCGCACTAATTCTAATTCCGCCTGCAACTCTTTATTTTGTTTTGCTTTTTTCTCTAGGTTAGGTATGCGTTTTTCTATGCTGTCCAAGTCTGCTAGGATCAATTCTGTTTCAATGATTTCTGCATCGCGCAGAGGATCGATTTTTCCCTCCACATGGGTTATATCATCATCTTCAAAGCAGCGCAGAACATAAATTATGGCATCAACTTCCCTTATGTGGCCAAGGAATTGATTGCCTAGACCTTCTCCTTTGCTGGCGCCACGAACTAGGCCAGCGATATCAACGAATTCTATCTGAGCAGGAAGTATTTGGGCTGACCCTGCTATTGCCGCCAATTCTTGTAGCCTGCTGTCGGGCACTGCCACTTTGCCAATATTGGGCTCGATGGTGCAAAAAGGATAATTTGCTGCTTCAGCCTGCATGGTGCAGGTTAATGCATTAAACAGAGTGGATTTCCCAACATTAGGAAGGCCCACAATTCCACAACATAAACTCATAATTGATCACTCATTTGTTTTAAAAGATCTTACATATATAATGTATCAGTGAGGATTAGGCCAGATAATTTTGATTTATGTGGTGACAAGGGGTAATTATTTATATATAAAAGTATGCACTATTAAAACGCAATGGTTTGGAAAATGATTAGAAAAATGATTTCAAGATTTAATATCGTCTCAGGTCTTATAGTTATATCAATATTGCTTGGTTGGTTCGTTTTTAAAGAAGAGCGCAGGCAGATAATCTTAGAGCGGAAAGTGGGAAGAGAAACCTTGGAAGATATTGCTGGACTTCTGACTGTATACAGTGTTTATGATGCCAAT